>JAAUYG010192148.1_pt1 | contig 24656 bp, 23 predicted proteins | sample 7278091 | NCBI WGS metagenome assembly JAAUYG01 (sample SAMN14350201, study PRJNA611818) | marine sediment metagenome | isolation source: surface marine sediment (0.6m) | place: French Polynesia: Moorea | collected 2018-08 | reverse complement strand
GTCGACTACATCCAGCGTAATACTTTCAGATAACTGTAGGCTTTCTTTCTCCGTTGACCCAAAGAGTATACATTGAAACTTTGATTGATTGGCTTTCATCAAATTATCGCTAAACCAGTTGATCATAAGGTTACACGACCCTTTAAGGACAGTTTCAACATTTAAAAGTGCACCTTGAAAAGCAGAGACTGTGTTGTCGTCTGCACAGTTAAAAATTGAACAATGTTGCACCTTTTCCATCATTAGTACGAAAGAGCAAAACGTAGAGCAAAACGGACGAAAATTTGGGCCTCTGGGGTAAGTATTCATGGTATATAGAGTACTTTTGACTGTTAAGTGTTCAAGGTCATTCGGTGCATTTCCGATTTTCGCCGACCTTGTACATGTTAAATCTCGGAAACGGCTAATCGTAGAGAGAACGGACCAAAATTTGGGCCTCAGGGGTCACTATGTATTGTACACAGGGTAATTTTGACTGTTAAGTGTTCAAGTTCAGTTCGGGGTAATTCGGTGCATTTCTGATTTTTGCCGACCTTGTACATATTGTCTTGGAAATGGCTAATTGTAGAAACGGACCAAAATTTGGGACTCGGGGGTAAGTATTTAATGTATAAAGAGTACTTTCGACTGTTACTTGTTCAAGGATCTTTGTACTGCTGAGTTCATACATTACTGGTATTCCTTTAACTAGCAAGTGACCAAGCAGAGCGTCAAGGCCCCTGGGCCTCTTGTTTTCTTGAACTGTCTGAATTATTACATGCCAGTGTCCTACGTTATATCTTGCTGAACATCTTGAAGACAAGGTGACCTGCATAAAAGTCAAGGTGGCCTGTATAAAAGTCATGGTGACCCATATAAAAGTCATGGTGAGCCGTATAGAAGTCACGATGACCTGTGTAAAAGTCCAGATAAAACAGAAGACACACTGGATAGGTACCATTGGTGTTTACTAAGGCTATACTGATGAAAATTCAAACTACAGGAATTTACATACATACAAATTATGTTACAGGTAAAACGCAGGACTTGTTGTTAAAATAATAATAATAATGGCTTCCCACACCTTAGGAAGTCCCTTATGTTTACAGCCAGCCACATCCCTGTTCTGCTCTGTTATACACACCACTCTATTTCACTGGTCAACCGTAAACCAAACCCCATGCTTAGCAAAGCAGCCACTAAAACTCCAAAGAACCTCTTATACAAGGCTTGCATTCTTATAGTAGATTAGTTTAGTGCGAACTTGGACACCTCTTCAGAACAGCGTATTCCTCAAGCCCTCTATCGCCTTCAGAAATGACACCGCAAAGCAAAAAAAAAATTTTGATTTTACTTGCGACCTGAAAGAAAGTACAAGTTAAGTATTTAGAAAAAGAAAATGCTTTCCTAGGCTTCCAAATTACAGTGCATGCTGAACCAGGCAAAAACCTGAAGCTTTCCAAATAAAGCGGGATAGCAGTTATATTATTTTTTTTTCAGCTTTTTATAGTGTTTTAAAACCATGAAGCACAACTTTCATATAAATACACACAGGCAATTAATTACCAAGCTCACTGTTGCTACTTGACAAAAAAAAAGAGATATATGCTGCCTTTCAACTTTGCTGGGTCATATAAAACTGCATAAACTATAAGTTAATAATATATATATAAGTACTGAAAATACATAAATAATAAAGATAACAGTACGAAGCAAACAGCAGTTCACTCACTAACAAACGTCATGCGTTACGGATCACGAAGAATCTATTTGCATTTTTCCTGTAGCACACCTGTATAAATAGATCTGTAAAAACCAGTGCAAAGTCTGAGAGTGAAATGGCTAAGCACACTCTGCAAAAAATCCTTCAAATCTAGTTCAACAATTCTCCCTGTTGATATCTATTCTTCAGAATGAGCCCTAAACAAATAGATACAGGTATCGGGATCCCTAAGATTAGAAATTCCGTACACTAGAACCGTTAAAAGTGCATCTGTTGGCATCTACTCTATTTGGTTGTTACTTTTACAGACACTGGTAGCGCACTTGTGAACAGTCGCATTCGAAGTCCTGCAGATCAGAAAATTGCAGCTAAGAAAAGAGTTCAAGTGTTTGTTGATCAGCTTGTGGATGTTCTACCCCCACATTAATTGATCTTTTTTAACATTTACATTACCAGGTACAGTACAGTTCCTCTTGACAACTGCCACATTTATTCTTTACATATGGCACACATGTTGGTCAGATATATCTCAGAGACCGATATACGTAATATGCTATGTGTTATTTTTACGGCAGCAGACTTTCTCACATCACTACAGCAATGCCCTCTGGTGGTCTTGACACAAACCTTTTACGCTATATATATATGTTCCAGTACTGACATATATATATCACCATCATCATCATCATCATACGGCTAGTGATATACAGAAAGACTATATACACATTCCAATTCATTAACAGAATTTCTGTACACAAAAACGGACTCAACTTCCGGAGAGGTACAATTTTATACCCAAACCTATCAAGTGCCCAGTGAAGAGAGAGATTAAATTTGGTAGTTAGATGATGGTAAAATTGACAATGATGTTCAAACAATGCCAGCATTCAGTGCAAAAATGTGGCAAGTGTTTTTTTAATGTTTTCGTTTTTTTAATGTTTTCTTTTTTTTTATCTCTGACAGTTTCAGGAAAATTACGACGATTTGAAACAAGGCTTTTTGAGCAGCAAGAAAGAAGTGATACAAAATGGCAAGATGATAGTTTGAAAATCCATCCCTGCGTTTACACTCAAGACATTCATTCCTACATTCTGCGACATAAACACGAGAAGTACAGTGGTCCCTCCCTCAAAGGACTCTCTAAGAGACAACATCCTCTCTAGAAAGGACGCATACCTTGATGGCAAGTACTGTGAATGCATTTGATGTTCCCTCTCGCCAAAGGACACCTTTCTAATACAAACTGAATTGTTTTGGTAGAAGGCGTTTCCTTATTAGAGACAGACTACTGTACGCCATGAATTACCTCTGCAGACATCCCATCACAGAGCATTCAAGCAAGCATCAACGCTGTTCTCAGAACCACCACTTATTGGGAACATGGCCTACTACACAATCGAAAATTCTGCCATTTTATATGGCTCACTCTGACTTTGTGCAGACCTGTTCAGGCCAGGATGGATGGACACACATACTTGCGAATCATGTTATTTATTTTTTTTTTTAAATATGAATGGCCACGTGTTAGTAGCTGGAATACAAGGTAGGATACAAGTAGGATACACAGATACTTTCTTGCTTTGTTTCATGAGTAAAATACAACGAAGCATAAATTTGTCGAACATTTTAAAGCCTTTCAACACTACCGACTTTTGGGTGAGGCAACATAACTCTGCTGGCCACAATTTAACTATTGAATAAACATGATCATGATGACAAAGGTGTTGCTCACCGGGGAGTAAGTTTCATTGCTTCAGGACAAAATTCTAAATCAGATCTTGTCAGGTATCCAAAATGTGAGAACCAAAGTTCAATTTGAGGTCTGCCAACAGTATCCCATTTACATGACATGAGGACATTGCGCTTGGTTTGTAAAACGGGACGACTAATAAAATGCCAATTTCCCTTTCTTTTAAATTATTTGTGTTAAGATTCACCTGATGAATCGAATAATAAAAAGATCACCATGCATAAAAGGTCTTTTTCTGCCAAGCTAAAAGAACCATTTTGCCCAACACATTCATCAGTTTTTCCCTCCAATGTCCCAAGTAGACTCTGATTCATACTACAATCAGGCCAACACCCATGTGTGCAAGCAGCATACTTACAGAGACATACATACCAAGCCCCGGCTAGCAAATCCCAATTGACCCATTGCTATTTTGCTCCACATGCGATCCCCGCAACATCATCGTAGTATATAATATTGAGTGATCTGATCAAGTGACGTACTACTACAAGTGAACTAGCCGCACATTCATCTAAACGCTTAAACAAGTTCAATAAATAACTGCTGCTCAATATATGTGCCAGTATGTACATCCGCGCCCAGTGTAACATAGTACTTGGTTAAATAATGTGTCGATCATTACTTCGCGCCTCAATCGGGTAACCGACACAATAACGTCACGGTTGACCGAACATCAGGTGCGAGACTTAGGATGTGTCCAATCCAACTTCCAAGCGATCCCTCGCCCCTTTAATATATTATATATGCAAGGTTACAGCTGAACAGAGTTTGTTTGATTCCGTCTTCAGGCAGAAAAGCAAGGAAACCCATGATTACAGCTTCTGACACTCAGTTAGTGACCTTATACCCATACTAGGCTTACTAGTACATTAACGTTTATTAATATTGAGTACTATAAAACAGGTAATCCTGGTACGTATAGCATTTCAGGCAGTTGATTAAATCAAAAGCTAATAAAAAGAAAAAAAAATTTTTGGCCAATGCTACTGAACTGGACAAAATACTTTGGCTTGGCACACATTCAATAATTGCTTGTAGGCTCTCATTCCAAAATAGGTTGACATAGTCGAACAACATTCGTCCAAGATCGGACAAAACACTAAATTATATGCAAATCCCTATTGTTCAGTTTTGTTGTTGTTTTTTTTTTCTTTTCCCCAGCACTTGAAACATAAACAGAATATTATATGGATGAGGTTTCGTGATGACTGCCAGAAGCCGATCTAATTCTTTGGCTAAAGTATTTAGTTACAAAGTAATCGTACGTTGTCAAGAACCTTTCAACTTAGTTCTAGAGTAGTAAGGATTCTTTCAGAGCTGCCCAGACGATGGTGCATAGCAGTCTATGACACTTTGTCTCCGATCTCCAACTGCCGTTTTATGACTAATAGAAGCAGGTTTTGATCGTGTCTTTCAACCTATGTGGCCACTCAATGTTGTTTCTCTAACAATGCATCATATATATATATATATATTTAATATCTGGTGATGATCCAGTACCTCCATTAGAAGTCAACACCAGCCTTATGTGGTGACTTGCAGTTGCTTTCTTTTAGGTATGCAACATTACCATTATCTGGTGATTTGACGTTTTGGCATGTTATATGAATTCAACACTATTATCTGGTGGTGATACGACATTTCTTCCTACAATGCCACATCGTCATTATCTGCTTCTGATCCATTTATACTCTTTATAAATGTACAAGTGAACCTATATTAGATATTTGTTATCCAAAATATGCGAGCATTTACTCAAACCAGATTGCAGTTTCAACCCGTCAGTCTCAGGTGTGGCTAACCATTGCATGCAAGATGAATCCTGCTCATGTAACAGGTTACATTATCATAAGATTTAACAGGTTACTTTATCGTAAGATGTAACAGGTTGCATTATGTGTGGACAAAGTCTGTACCAATTTGTCTGGGTCTAAAAACACAGAGAGACATAGAAGCCCTTGTCATCACATCGCAGTTAGAACCTTCCTCCAGTTTGTCTCATTCCTGCCAGAAATAAATAATAAAAAAAGACCAAATACCACAGCGCTCGCACTGAGTCCATGTAAACTCGGTAAAAACAATTGGGGTATTTGTATAAAAGCCACAAGAAAGAGCCCCCCCGTTCTCGCCAGTTCGATGTTTTACAGTTGCATTAACTAGATTGTACAGTTGGGACTCAAAAGACTGTGACGTGAGCTGGCCTTCTGTTTCCCAACCGTGCTGATGATATTTCCTAGAGACCGGACTGATCCAACATCAATGGCTTGCCACGGGGCTCGGTTGCACACACACGCCAACCATCGGGGAATCCTCCCCTCTGTCCGTAGTCCGTGAATGGTGGCCGCCCGACTGCTGTACGGAGTCTGTAGTCAGCGGGTTGCCACTGCCAGCCACTGCATTAGTTGCCGTGGCAATTGTAAATGGAAAATTTGGCGTTGCGATGAACGTCTGTTGCGGCACGGCCACGTACTGTGTCGTGCCTGTTGTTACTGGGTGATAACCAGCCAACTGTAGGTTGACCACCGAGGGGCCGTCGAGGCTTCCTGTTGGAAATGCTACGGTAGTTGTCGGGAAGGCTCCAGGCGCAAGGACTGGGGTTGGTCCCTGGTTGGGCTGACCTTGTATGTGCAGTCCGGTTGGGACAGTGGCCACCATGTGTGGGATGTCGATGGTCATCGTCTGCTGGCCGCTGGCACTGGGGGTGTGCAGTAACGCCGCTCCCTGGGGTTGTGACTGGACCACGGCAGAGTTTGGACTAGGCAAGTTTACATTCACCGCGGAAGGGTTTGTTATAGCTAGCTGGCCGTGCGGGGTGGTGATGATGCCGCCGGCAGCCACGGGGTGCGGCAGGCGATGGTTGGCCAGCAGTTTCTGTGTGGGAGCCTGCGGCACGGCCATGGTCAGACCCACCGCCGCGCCGGCGGGAGACGTAGCACTCGCGTGAGACTGAGACGGCTGTCTGAGCAACTGGTGAGCACCATGGCTGTTCTGTCCACTGCTGCTACCCCCACTGCTGCTTCCACCGCTCTGCCGTTCACCCAGCTGGACTTCCCCAGCCCAGAGCGGGTTATGACGTCCCCCTACATCCGGTCCTAGCTGGGACTGCTGTGCCTGGCGAAGATACAGCTGCTGCTGTAGCTGCTGCTGCTGCAGTCTAGCCTGGGCCATGGCGGGGGATTCGCAGTCCATAGCCTGCTGGATGGTAGTCAGTGTGGAGCCGGAGCCAACGGAGGCCATGGTACTGCTGGTGTTCGCCCCACCCCCACGCTGGGCCACTGAATGGGAGTGCTGACTGTGGCCGTGCTGGTGGTGGTGGTGATGGTGCCGATGCTGATGGGTGGGGTCGGACCTCGCACGACCACTTCCTGAATTGGCCGATGCTGAAGACGGAATCAAATATACGGGTTAGACATTGTCCGAAACTGACATTACAGTTCAACATTAACAATGTGAAATAATCTCCTAACCTTCAGTGACCTAAATATCATAATTGCAGTAAAATGTCTGTTAAATACAAAGGAAGTCACTAGTCAACTCTAAAATCAAGCTGTGACTCTTCACTGACAACGATGTCATAAGGTTTACATTCATTAAACATGCTGGTCATATGCTGGAGCCTATAGCCTAGTGGTCAAGGCTTGTGACTGGCGTGCGGGAGGCCACAGTTCGACCCTTAACCGCATCAAACCATAGACGTTATTTGGGGTGGGTGGTGTTGGCTAAATGATCTTGATGGATTGAAACGGTGATGTAAAGCATGATTCGCACACACATTCTTAATGCTAAGCATTACATTTTTCTTTTAAGATTTAAACTGATTTTTTCTATCACAATAATTATAAAGAGAACACTTGTTAAGTAATTAACATTGAACTGAATGAACAACTGCAAAAGCAACGAGTTTGTACTCACTGCAATGGTTATAGCTATGAGTAGGAAGATGATCAACTTTGTACAAAATACACATAGAAAAAGGTAATCCGCATAGAAGGTTCTCGAACATTACATTTAAAGCAGAAATACCAAGATTACTTTGTGCCGCATTAAGAAAACGAAAATAACATTTGCTAAATATATTGGTCTTTCTGGAAAAGTCATAAATAAACTCTTCGTGTTCAAACAGAACTTTGTTCGATATTTTGTACACTGGTTAATTAATGCAAGTCCAACAGAATAGGGAGCCAGATGTGGGAGGTTATACCATAATATGCCATATACTAGTGGCCAAGACCTCTACCAGTAAGTATACTGCTAAATTTATAGAAGAATTTGAGGCATTAGTAATACCTTGAGAAGGACTAGCGTTATGCTCAATAGCTGGGCTTGTTGATGTACTGTTCGATGTGTTGGTGCTCTCGTCAGTGGTCCGCTTGAAGAAGTTGTGCTGTAGCGCATAATACGGCGTTATCCGCGTCTTGGGGTCATAGTCCAGCATTCTCTGGATTAAGTCTTTGAATTTCAGGTAGTCGTTGAGACCATGACCTTGCTCCCCGGCGCGGCGGCCCCCGGGACCCCCCGTCTCCACTCCGATTATATCGTGGAGACGTTTACTGCCGGCATGCTTATACTGAAATCACAACATATAAATGTCAATTAAACATGCACCAATGCAAGTCATTATGAATGATATATCTATTCTTTATTACTTAAATCATAATATTTAATATATATAAATTGTTCCCTAAAAATTAATATTCAAGTATATTTGTCAAAATATTTTAATATTAAATACATTAATTTTAAGATATGTCAATATATTTTTCCATTGGAAGGACTATAGGAAGTACATCTGTGAAACTGTTTTGATATTAAAGACAAAACATTTTAAAATATCAACATATGGTATCAATATATTTTAGCATCATCGTGATTTACTATCTCCTGTTGAGTGCATGGTATTCACTCTGGACACAATTACTGTACCTTCTTGTCATCTTTTGATTTCCTTGGCACGTAGGAACCATCGGGAAGCTTCTCGAAAAACTTTCGTGCTTTTGGCGCCTGGTCCAGGATGGCTGCTGGCGGCATTCCGAGCACCTCCACGATCTTCATCATCTGGTCATACTGTTGGAACACACACATACGGGGACACTATTAAATCCAAGACACATACCAAGATGAGGGGACACTCAAATTGAGGGAAGCACATGCACTGCACTAAAAAGGCCAATACTAGCAGGATAAGTAGAAAGCGTAGCAAGGCTATCAGTTACATCGAACACAGTTGCTGATACTTTTTGAAAGGTACTACTTATATCAGATTTTTCACTCAAGTATGCTACTATTAAATTTAGGATGGAAGTTTGGTTTAGACATGTTGGAAAAAAGAGTACAATGTAATTAATCCATCAAAAGGCTACTTACAAAGTTGTCACCAAAAAGTTCTAAAAGACAGTGGCCCTAATCACAAGCGGGTTCTGCTGTAGCCGATCAGTTATAAGTAACCCAATGTCCGTTGTGTAAGGTATCTTACCTCATTCTGACCGGCAAACAGCGGCTCCCCTGTGTGCATCTCTACCAGAATACAGCCAAGGCTCCACATGTCGATTGCTAGGTCGTACGGTATTCCCAGCAGAACCTCCGGGGAGCGATAGAACCGACTCTGGATGTACTGGTAGATCTGAAAGTATGGGGGGAAACATAGCAAATGTAGACCTATGTACAGGCATTAACCAAATTCCAATTTATTTCTGTGTAGGAAATAGGGGACTGCATATAGTCACATTACGCAATTTTAAATATTGGTCAAACCATTCTCTAGTTTTTTAACTGATGATTCATACAGTATCAACACTATTTTTATTTACCTACATCAACTTGCAATTACGACTGTCAATGCTTTTACCATGTACTGATACACAACACCCTATTCTTACAGACTTTCTAGTGTATATACCATACAGATCTAATCGTATTGGAACTTTTCATGCTTCCAAATAAAATCTTAAAGGCTACTTGTTTAGAGTATAGAGAGGTCAGGACATACTATAACTATGATAGTACCCAGCCAGTGCAGCCACTCCTGTTTCTGATACTGACCCTCTGCCCTAGCTGGCAAGAGCTGCCGAAGTCCACTATCTTGATGGCACTGCGTTTGGGGTTGCATAGTAAAATATTTTCAGGTTTCAGGTCACAGTGGATGATATTGAGTTCCGGAGTGGCCAGGAAGAGCAACGCCGTGCACAACTGCTCGGCAAACTTCCGCGTCAGGTTGAGGGACACTCCCCGAAAATTCGTATTGCGCAAGAGGTCATAGAGGTTGTAGGAGAGCAGTTCGAACACTAGGCACAGGTGATTGCGAAACATGAAGTTCCGTTTTAGCTTAACTGGAAGGAAGAAGAGTGTAAAGTTCAACTCTTGATGGTATCATTATTTCAGTTCAGAAGACTGTACAGCAGAATTTAAAAGTGTTCTCAATACAAAAAATTTCCACCTGTTTGCAACATTTGCAACATTGGTTTGAAATATTCCAATTCTAGATGGGTAGGTTTAAACATAATTTATTGATCAAATTTTCCAAACATCGAACGGCGTAAAGTATGGTCACCTTGAACCTGTGTATAACTTCCACTATTCTAGACTTGCCGATATACTGTTCTAGATTCACAGATATTATCTCTGAACAGTGCAAAAAGGAAAATCCTATGGTATTTTTCATGTGGCATACCAGTATATGTGCATATGCACATAATTAATAACTTTATAATAATATCAGATTATTACATTAAAGTGATCACCAGGTGGATGTCGGGTGGTTAGAAGTCGAAAATGCCATGAAAGACCACCCCATTTGCCATAAAAATGTACGTGTAGTCTCTCAAGACAGGTGGTCCTTGCGGATATATCTGCGGTTTAGACATGTGTTCTGTCGCTTGTGGCAGTAGTCTCTCAACAAAGGTTTTACTAACCTATGTAGTATTTGCCCTCCTGGTCCTTCTTGTTCATCAGCTCCAGTAGCCTGACCTCGATCTGCGCTTGGTTCAGAAACGGCTTCTTGTTTTTGATGATTTTGACGGCCACCATCTCTTGGTCGACATGGTCATACGCTTTGACCACCTGAACGGGACAAGAAAATATATTTTTAAAATTACAAATGACCAAAAGCTAAACTTCTGTCGACACGTCACTCAAAAACTGTAGCATAGTTTGTTAACAGCCAAGTATAAAGAGCCAGGCCAGGTAAGTTTATGTCGCAATGTAAAAGTCAATGTACAAGATGTCTTTTAGATTAACTCATTTTGGTATAAACAGTACTGACTATTCCCAATGGAATACAAGACTAACAAAACACTTCGATGGTAAAGGGGTCCCTCATCCTATGGTAATTAACGGAAGTGCATGCAATTCCTTGTAACCTGTTCCTACGTGTATGCAACATGTTAACTCACATTCCTGTTGTACCAAACCATTTGTGGATATATTGCTACGTGACATACTACTCACACACCAGAGATTTAATTATTACAACTGATTAAACATCAAACACTTCAACTTATCGTTCCCTGGCATTTTAATCATCTGCTTGATGTGGCCATAATGCCATTGCAGTCTTGTTAATTCTAGTTTCAAGCGAAGGTACTCCTTGACATGTCCTAGTGGGCGACCGATTACACAATGTGGAAGTATCCATTATCTAGCAATGTCTGAAGGTGTGTGGGTGTGGCCAGGGGAACAAAAGGCTGCATCAGCAGGTTTTCCTGTTCAGGTTTCAAGTCGCTAAAGGAGGGCCAGTCACTAGAAAAGTCTTAAGCAAAGTGGTGAACTTAATTTCAAAAGTACAAATCACCCTGGCAGCATTGTCCTTCCCATGTGCCTAAGATAAGATCAAGACTTCTTTTTATGAAACTCAGCCCCTCGCCTACGTTTCTCTAAATATCAGGTGTGGTCAAACAATGAAACAAGATTGAGCATTTTCCATAGCATCACATCAACCAAAGCGCCATGTCTTTAATGCCATTGGGAGGTAAATTGCTACCTGTATAGGAAGTGGGCTGAGAAAATGAGAGAGAGAGAAAGGAAGCGCAGAGCCATGGTGAATTACTGGACTTAAAAATTGTGGGCCCTCCCGGTGATGCAATCTTGGTCCACCCCAGCACATGAAAGATGATGGTTGCTATTGTGTGCTGGTTTGCCGGTTGGTAAAGTGATCATTGACTGAACCTTTCTATTTCTGCCTGGATGATCAAGGCCAAAGAGCGCCCACAGTAGCCAGAGGTCAACAAACATGGAATCTGGTGACCATCATTACACTTGCACTGATTAGGTAACTGCGTAATCCTCTACCTAGGCCCAACTGAAACATTATTTATCGTACAGCCTTTTAGACTTTAGATCTGAATTGTTTGTACAATAAATGCTATTGATTTGCAACATTTTCTATTTCGGATCTGAATAACATGCATACTTATTTATATTATACCAGTATATATAGTTTTTTTTTGAGATGATTTGGGCTGGCTAAACAATTTTAAGGACGTGTACATGAAATTAAAGTATAATATATAGTATTCCATACCCATGTACAAAATTGCACTAGTAAAAGCTATCATGACAAAGACTTGCATTTTCTTGGATTTATTTTGAAACACGGTTTAATCAAGCCAGTATCTACTGAGCAAATTTATTTCAAATGCCCTCAGAAAGTGCTGGAAGGGCAAAAGTTTTAAAGTGAGATTTTGCACCAGTGGAGCCCCATAAAAAAAAAGGCACAATGGTGTTAAATTTCACACCCCTTTAAGGGAATTTAAAAGTGCTAAAGACTATTAACATAAAAAGTTGTTCTCCTCATTACCCAGAACTTCAAAAAAGAAAGCATGGGAAATGAAAAAGCCCAATATTAAGAGGGTAACTAAAGCCGTCCTTGCTAACCACATCATTTGTCCATGACACAAAGCTTACATTGTAAACCATCGCTAGCTTGTTGTTTCTTACAAAACTACATACACGCGACTTCGAAGTGTTAAGGCGATTCCAATGTCAAGAGGTCATTTTATTACATGTACATTGTATATATATGCAGTTCCTGGTTTAATGGAGGAAAGAAAAGAAGAGAAATACAGATGAGTAAAGTTTTTGACTTGGGAGATTTGCTGATAGTGTCACTCTTTTTCAAATGTCACATCCTAGAATAATGCAACGCGTAATCACTAATTATGAAGGGCAGGATTATATTTCTAACGCTATCCTGAACATGCTTATTGGTGAAGGGTCTGTGTGGCAATAGCGCTAATAAATGGGATCCTACAGATATTTCCATTACAGGCAAGCGATCGAACACACGTTTGCCCAATTTGTAAGGTTGTTTTCTCAGTAAGGCAGGACCACTTTCCATTACATAGATATGCAACATGTCTCTTCGGTAATTAAAAGCAGTTTTATTACCGCGTTCATTTCACTAAGCGCACAGAGCTTTTATAATGATTTACTGAGGATATACAATGTATCTGATCAAATATTCCTTTGCTGTGTTTAACCCTACATGTGTTGGCTAAGGGACTGGGATATTGTCACAATACCTATACGTGTAGGAAATGTCATTGTGCGCTAATTACAGCATGGGCGTTTAACAGAATGAATACAGTAAAACATATTTAGCAACTTCAGATTTGAGGTTTCACCATCAACAGATGAAACTTTTGTTGTGTCCTTCAGCCCGCAATCTATATTCAAACGTTACCTGGCCAAATGAGCCCTTTCCAATTAGCGAATCGATTTCGTAGCGGTCGTTCCATTTTTCCCCTGGCTTCACAATGTAGTCATGATTTTCGTCATCATAGCCATCGTTGATGAGAACCCGTCCACGTTTCTCGGTGCTCCGCTTGCTTTCAGACCCGTGTCGCTTCCCTCCCCCTGCCGCCTTATGTTTCTCCTCGTCCTTCTTCTTGTAGTAGACCTGAAAAGGTAGCAGACAAAGAGTTTTAATTATCATTTTTTTTTTTTTGCAAAGGTCACACAAGATCCAGCTCATGTAGTGAGTGATTGACCAAGTGAATTCCATGTACTCTGGCAAGTTGGCACAGACATGTGTTAGTTACATGGCAGCAAAAGTGAGAATAACTTTCTTTATGACCATATGTCCACCATATTGATGATATGTCGATATTTGGCTGTATTTTTTATCGAAACACGAAAACAGATAGTTAAATAGTAAGTTGGTATCTCGATACTAATGTTTGATCCATTTACAATTTTTGTAAGTCTTTATGAAGAATTTCAAGAACACCTTGGCTTTGACAAACATGATAGTTTCGTAAGCATTAATATCTATGAATTTTTTTTCCTCTCAGTCTTCTTCGATGTCACCTGATCCAGTGGACTGACTGAAGTTTGGGGTGCTTGCTGTTTTTATAGCCAGGGTGACCACAGGGTGGTGAGCGGGTCCAAGGCTGACCCTACCTACCCTGTCACACCCTGGTCACAATCCAGAATGATCCAGATGGGATCTGGAATGGATTTTCTGGGAAGATTCTGTCCCCACAGGCATTCCCATGAAATAAATCCCATGGACCATTCAGGTGCAATGTACTTGTACCATACATGTATTTCTCTCCAATTAATGACAAACTTTGACCATGGGACATGGTCAATTGGCTTCGACACAGTTGACACCACAGAAACCAACCCCTTGAGTCCCTGTTGACTCCTATTAAGTTCTCAGACTTTTATTTAGTCCCGACTTGGGTCATCCTGTACTAGACCTATAATAGCATGAAAACACCACAGTGTTGCATATTTTCAGCTAAGAAGATCCAACCTTCCTGGTGGTCTGAAATAAGGTTCTTTACGATCCTATTGAAAAATTTGAAACGCTAACTAAGTCCCTAGGGTGAGTAGAATAACTTTTTAAGCATGGCTCATTATGTTACTACTTCAAAGCTGACTTTCACTATGGCCACATAAAGGCAGCCCACATTTCAAAAGCTCCAGCAAATATTCAAATACATCTTGCCAACATTAGTGACACATTAGCATGAATGAGAGTGGGAGAGCATGAAATTGTGGCCAGCCAATAATTATCCCTGGCAGGGGATCACAGCCCATTAAAGATCAGCCTCAGAGAGTGGCCATTAACATAGGATGCAAAGTTACATACACTTCTGCTTTTGTTCTTTTTACCAGTAGCTTATCTGACAACAGGCCAACAGGGAGGTATATGGTCTGTCTGATTCTGTCCAAATCTTCCCTGAGAGTGTAACCCATTCCATTCATGGCTCTGTAAGCCTTGATCCCCAGTGCCACCAGGCATGTATTCCAAGTAGGGGTAAAATATTTTCAACTTTGTCTTTGACTGAGTCAGATTGGTGATGTCTGAAGCAACCTTTGAACAAATCATCCATGAATGTTGGTACAAATTTATATTACTCGGGAGTCTGCTCCTTTTACAAACAAATGTCAATGTGTATAATGTGCAAGTGAAAAGAATTTACTGGTGCATGTATCTTTATACAAATTTTCCTGTTCCCTTTATCATTTGACTATGCAGCGAGGTCAATATTCTGATTGTCACTGATACCCATAACATCAGGTGTTCTTATTATCATGCCTACATGCATTTAGTGCTTCACGTCTAGAATGCTTTAAAGCAGATTTGATTTCTATCCCATTACTTTCAGACCTCCATAAGCCTTTCATCCTCAAAGCTTTACCTGAAATAGAGTGCTTTACCTGGAAGGAAAACAGCCTCCAGGGGCAGGAAATCAATGACAAAAAACTTGTAAAGCTAATGTGGATTCCCAGGACATCTGTATATATTACTGCCAGGTAACAAATAAGATCCGGAAGCAATTCACCACAAAGATAGTCGGTATTCCTTGAGATGCTCTAGATGAAGTTATAACTAAATTTTCTTTGGAAAATTAGTTATAATTTACTTTAGTGAAGTAAACAACTTCACTATTTTGCAAAAGAATTAATTCATGTACTTTTATTTATTTTTATTTTAGACTTGGCAAATATAAAGCTAAACTTTAAAGTTTCAATTTAACTCCAGAAAACAATAAGTTTATAGTGGACTGGCACGGATTTTATAAAATGCTCAAAACTTCACAGTTTGTGCTTGATATCTTGAAAAGCAAGACACGTTCAGCGGTCCCTCTATTTTACAACCCTTTATTTTAAGACCACCTTGATTATAAGACCATCTATTCCTGTCCCAAAGTTCAATTTTGAACTTCAATTTTAAGACCACCTGCATTATAAGACCACAGTTGTGTGGTTTTAAAATAGAGGCATCATTGTCTATACTAGTATCATTTTCTATTCTAGTATTTAGGGGAAAAAATTAATAAATTTCTGTTTTCTTCAAACCAATTGTCTTTTTGTTTTTAGCAAACCATGCAACTAGCCAACATTTCTGCAAATTTGCACGTAGATAAACAATATTTAGTGCCAACCCTACCTTCACCAATGGGTTTTCCTTAGTGTGGGAAGACAGGCCCTCATCAAAGCTCAATTTCATAACCTTCTCAGGATGTATTCCTGCATCCCTTGCTATTCCTAGGCAGCAGCCATTCCTTCTTCTGTTGTGACTTAGTGCGAGGTTCGTTAAATTTAGGAACACCATTCTGTATGATTTGGCCCTTTTGCCCAGGCCTTCAGTCTCTTCATGAGCAAAAAAAAAAATCTTTTAGTTATTTTTCTGGCACCACCACAATTTCAATGCCAAAAATTTATGATTTTGCAAATCATTTCTTCCATGTTAAAATTTTCTTCTTTCTTATACAATGCGACAGGCAGGACTGAGAAACTTTGTTGTTCTCACCATGGCAAGCGAGATGATGCATGAGGTATAGGCACCACAGAAATCACAAAACCTATCCTCAGGAAGGAACAGCAGCATCAGCTTGGCACACAAATGAGATCAGATTCTGTTTATGATCTTTCCTTGAAATCAGGAAAGATTCCCAGGGGCCAGGGCATTATTATGCGGTCTATTGCAGGTGGCATGTCCTCTTCCATGCCTGCTCCCCACCAACATAGAAACCACACATAGGGTAGGGGTCTGTGGTAAAAAGCCAATGCTTGCAGTGACAGAGAGACTCCTGACTTGTTGGAGACCATTCCACACTGAAAATGACTGAAACCACAGGTCTAGAGGAAGGTGAATGTCCAAGAGACTACACGTGCAGCTCCCTTAGGCACAGGTGCTTGTCTCCTTGTTCATGTTTAGTTGCCTCAACCTATGATCCTATAGTCATCTGAGCCCTAGTTCCATTTGGAATCTCACTTGTCAGTAAACAACATGGAAAATGCTGGGTATCACATCCTGACAGAAAAAGCAAGAAGTAACTGCGGTCTTGGGTCTTCACAATATGTCGTCAGTCTTCACCGCATGTATATGAACACCCGACAAAGGACATGTCATTCCATGTTTTTATCACTTCCATGCATGTTGAAATCTGTTGCATGTAAATTACATGTAGTTGCATAAGATCTATATTCCATAATATCAATAGGTACAGAAGCTCCTTTTGATTCTTTGTAGCCGGCCAGTAGCACAGCCATCCATGTCCAGGTATGATTTCCCAGCACTGAAGTGTCAACTGGTCTGAGGTGGAAGATCTTCTTCCTTCCACAGAACCCTTCTCCTCCCTCCACAGGGGTTTCTCCTCCAGCCATAAACAGTAAACAGACAGTGGGGGTTTGGGGTTTCCCCTGAACAACAAGGTAAAAGTGGGCCTCTGACTAACTGCCCACCTGAGCTTGGCCTGGCCAACTTGAATACTGGCGGGAAGCCCTCAGCCAACCAGTGTGAGAGATGAGTCCCGCCACTCAGCAACAGCAGTTAACCACATAACAAAGATAGTGGCCCGGGCCTGCATATGTTACTTGATGATGTCCACCCCCCACCGCACCTCCCCTGCCTTTGCCCTAAACACTGACATTTCCATGTTTGTATGTGTGTGTTGATAGGACCACTGATAGGCCTAGGGGACACCCTGCCAGTCAGTCCCCAGAAAACCTATTATATGGGAACATCTCAAAATTGTAATCCTTGAACAGAAAGCCAAGATGGACTTCTTGAAGCAAGTTTCAAGTCAGTAGGCAGGCATTTCTTTTTTTTTGGCGTCCAGCTCGATAGCTCTAGAGCCTTTCTAGACAGTCTTTCATGTGCAATGTATTGATGCAAAGTTTGTGTATTTTCATATATATATCTATACATGAAAATGAAAAATAATTTACCGCTATGTAGATTACACAACTGCAGTAAATGGCCAATAATATATTATAATTATTCTGTGAATAACTGGTAGTCTATGTGTGTAAACAGTACTACACACATCACATGTCGGTCACCGCGAGGTGTGTAAAATTTACGAACATGTGCGTCTGATCTGGCTTTCACAATCATGATCACTTCAAGCAAATGGTCTCGTGTACTTTTCTGTTTAAATACACAAGCGCGTTTATATGCTCTACGTGCATGGACATACATGTTCTATATACTATATCCCGCCAATAATAAAAGTTATTGCGCAAAAAAATCTGCCCAGGAAAGGCATCGTGCAAGGTATCTAATCAGGCTGAGCCAAGGTGCCAATCTGTGGTTTCCTTTTCCAACAAGATAACAGATTGACACATAGTGAAGTGTCATTAAAATCGCACGGGTCCCATGTCTTTGTGCCACATTTTTATTGGTGCCAAGTATATTTTGAAGTACATTTACATCAATCTAAGCAGTGCCGTATGTTTCAGACTATGTAAAAACTTTGTCAAAAGTATTGCTTTAAATTTTCTTTTTTTTTCAGTTGCTTTATGTTGTCTGTGCCAGTTACAATGCACAGGAGAATAGAAGTTTGGTGGGTCCCCAAAGAGCCTGTCTGACTTTGAACACTAAAACTGGACAATTGTCTGCTAAAACTATACCCCCCCCCCCTCCACCCCTGGGAGATAACATTCCACCCCAAAAGCTGAACAGCCAAACGGAGGTGGTAATGTTCATTTAAACAACCACCTGGGCTGTTTAGTCAGAAGATTACTGCACTGAGACATTTGCAGAAACCCTTTGTCCCCCCCCCCTCATACTTCTAGAATTGCTAAAATGATAAAATTAAAGATAAAGACACTTACTTGCATAATGACTTTTAGCTCTAAGCATTCTTTCAGATAAGGTTTAATCTAAGCTTCTCTGCAGGTTCAAGGAAGGTCAAACTGTGTTGTGAACCTACAACCAAATTTTGTGACTTAAACTCTTCATCCTTATGGAGGGGCAATACCTAATAGACGTACAAGCTCTTTGAGCAACAAACATAACATGTCAGTTAAAGGACAAATTCATACCAAATGCCTGCTAAAACATCAATAGATCTCCAAGAAACAGTAAAATTTGAGCGATATTCCGGTTCATGTGGCTGTCGCACATATATGCACAAATCAGCACTTGCTTGTAAACATGGGTCCACATGTGCTTCCTGTTATATTTTTTATGGGAATTTTATAAATATTTTTTTTTTTTTGGTGTCCAGCTTGATACTAAGCCCAGGGGCTATCATTGATAGCCCCTGGGCTTTCTGGATGATGATCACCGTCATTTTCATGCGTATTGCGTAAAAGCACTGAAGTACATGTGTATATGTATACATGAAGATGAAAAATAAATTATCTATCTATCGTAACGCGTATATAGCATTGTGTTGTAGACAGTTGCACTTTGCTTCTACTAGGATGAGCACAGTATATAGGAAAATCTTGGCAAGGTTGTAGAATTGGTTTTGTCCTTGTCAGCTTTTTTAATGTAAATTCTATTGAAAGCTATTATAGTTACTGGCAATCTAAATAATTGTAATTTTTTTGTACGTGAATTTCACTGAAAAATACAAATTATATTGCGAAAGATGTCACTCCCTTATTTGTCATTCCCCCCAAAAGTGCATAGATCTACAAATTATTATGACCGAAACATGCTCCTATATATTTATTATTTAAACCACAGGATTTGGCCTTTCAGTGTAATCCACAAACTTTTGTTGTGGAGAAAAGTTTTAATACTTTTTTTACCGAGTATTTCATTAAGGAGCTCTGTCAACATGCTTTGTAGTATGCTAACTGCAACCAGCTTGATACGGTCCCTATGACTCTCAATGTCCTCTCCGTGGAAGTCCAATCTCTGTCCCCGCCCAAAACAGCTGATTCCCGCCATGGTCAACCGTCAAGTACCTTTCCCATTCTGCCCTTTCTCCCCTTTCTGCTACTCTGCAGAATGACCCTGGGGCATTATGATGTATCAATTAAGCCCCTCCTGACCTCCCCAATGACAGATGTCAGCCAGTGACCATGGGCAGTGGTTTTCCTTATCACATAGAACAATGGGGTAACAGTTCTTCCCAAAATCACTGCTGAAAGGGTTAATTAATTGTCTGGGGCTTCCAAGCTGACAACCTAGGCCCACAGGGCAATCACCATAGCTGCTGGTATGTGTGTCTCTGGCCTGCTCCCAAGGCATTCCTGTCTGGTTGGGCCATGTATATATATATATCTACAAGTATGCATATATTTAAAATAATTAAGTAACAAATGTTTAATTGATGAGCTCAGTTACAACTTTTTAAAAGTACTAAGAATGAATATGATATTTTCCGTATCATCCCAAGATTCCACAGATGTTTCGAAAAATTTACCACAAATTTGCATTACATTAAATTCATTAATGGTAACGTATTATAAATTGGATATATCACCAAGCCAACCAGGTAGTTTGTTTTCCCATGATGATAACTTCTGTTTCGGCATCGATCGGTTACTTAAAATTTTTTAATAAAAAGGTTTTGAGATACCTGTAATTTACTATCTCAAGGATAAATAAGAATACAAGTGGAGTTACAATTAAATTTGGTTTTCAATCAATAACTGATGTCAGTAAATGTAACTAAGATAATAGGAAGTTTAACTGTAATATATAAAATTTACAAGCATCATAATAATTATGTGTGGATAGTACAGTGTAACATATATGAAGTAGCTGCTTATGTACTTGTGCTTTTTTTCAACCGTTTCAAATAATTTCATCGCACAATGTCAGTGAAACTACACTGCATCGCTCAAGCCTATCAAGGTAAATTATTTGTACAAAGAATTGGTTCAAAAAGAAATGGTGTTACCACCAGGTGAACAAAGTTATACCTGTACATCATAATGCAACAGTGAACAGCATTCCCATTCTGACTACTCTGACACCCAACGGACCAACAGAGACCTCTGAGGCCAGAGGGGGTCACCCGAGGAAGCTCGGCCTGATGATGATAATGACGATGAGGGGTTATGTGCTTTCAACTCAATGGCCACTACACTGCCGATTAGGGGGACACCATGTCCCCAACATTGAGGGTTTATCACAGATTAAACTGCAAGAATGAAACTAGATGATTCGTTCGTGGACCTAAGCGACATTTTTTGTTAGTAAATCATATTGACATAGCGATTTTTGTTGACAGATGATGGTTTAATTAACTGCATACCATACTTTTTTGGGGGGCTTCATACATGATAAACTCGCCAGTGTTTGGGCTCGGCATTTAATACCCAGCATTCCGCAATCAGATCTCATGCGTGTACTAATTACTCAGACATCTACTGGCATGAGTTCACATTCAAGTACTTTGTAGTTGTAGCCTTACCAATTACCAGTTGGCGGTAGATCTATATCGTAATGACTCTATTAAGCACACAAATACTAGTAAGTGCATGTAGTATGTTTTCCAATTTATAGACCTTTCACCAGTCCCAGCTCATAGGTGTTAGCATTACATGGCAACAAAGATTCAACTTAAAACATTTTTATATATGGATTTTCTGAAGATGCTATGTGTTAACTGTTTGGGTACAGATTTTTATTGGGCCAGTGTTGAGTTTCTGCGACCTATTCTGAATCCTGTCAACTTTAGTCGTCTCCCGTTTTGTGCTCAGCAGTCGACTGTAGTCGCGTCCAAAGAGTAACAGTTACAAAGGATAGCATGGATGTCATGTACGCAGCTTTAGCAAATTGCATAGATCTATCAGATCTGTACCACTGTCCAGTTACTTTTAACTAGTGTGCCAGCTTTTTGAGCTTAGGGGTACTGACCTTGTGTCCTCTTGCTGAGTATGTTTCTTTCCTTAAATTCATATCAATTTCCAGGTGTAGCTACCGGAGTATTTTTGAAAATTTTTCTGATTTTTGTAAAATATCTGATCTCCATATAATACTCATACAAGTACATCTGTATCTCAAATTTTGAAGTTTTTGCTTGATGAAAATTTCCTGTATAGGTCTGAAAAAATTAATTTACCTACAAAATGTAGCACGAGTAACATAATAAACTAAACTGACATAGCCCCAGAAAGACACTCACCTCATTGATATGCTTGTAGGTCTTAATGAGGTCAACTGAAAGTTTCCGCAGCGGTGCTGTGCCCGGGTCCCGAAACGATTTCGGGACGCAGTGCTGCATCGCCGCGGGTACTACGTTGGGCGCCACGGCCTGAGGCCCGGTGGTTAACTCCGAGGAAATAGGGTGGTTATCCTGGTTGTAGTAGGTCGTCGTGGAGACCGGTATGGATGTTGAATGGTTGTTATGGTGATTGTGGGAATGCGAGGAGGAGGTGGAGGAGTAGGAAGATGGCTCGTGGGTCTGGCCTTGTTCAGTTTGCTCCTGTGGCTGCTGGTTGTCTGTTGCCATGCCAACCAGGTGGTTCCCCACAGTAACTAGGTTTCGGCATCCGGCCAACCCATGGTGGTGGCCGTGTAGGTGGCCTAGGTGCTCTAAAAAGAAAGCAAAAGTGTCCGTGTGTAATTTTAGAAATAACGAAAATGACAAATCAATGCTAGTAGTACACAACAAGATATTCCAACTATTATAAATACTGCCAAGTACTTTGATAAAAGTAAATCATTAAATGTAAAGTTTTAAAATTAACTGTGTTATGCCCCATTTCACCAAAATAATAGCATGCGTGTGATTTTTATTGGTCAGGGTCATATCACCTCATGGATAAGCATGCAACTTCAAAAAGCAGAATTATAGAATTGCATTTAAAAGTGATTCTTTTTTTATAACTGAGAGTACAGTAACATAGAGGTAAAACGGTCTATGACATGACAAGAAGACTCCAACATCCAGCCTGTAGTGTTTTTTTTTCCCCATTACATACATGTACAAACAACATGTTGAAGATATATTTAGGACGAGTTTCTAGGCCGGAGGAACGTAAATATTTGCACAGCAATTTTTCACCTTCCAGCATCCATAGATACAAGTACTATTTTGGTAAAGTTCTGCAGCACAAGTCTACTATTATTGAATAATTGGGATGAAAATGTATTATCTTATTAAACAATGTTTCTGTACAAGGGAACTGCAACAGGCAATTACTAAGGAATCTATGAGACCACCCATCCTCAGACTTTGTCCAACTGTCCAGACCCCCCAGGGTCTTTGTTATTTCTCATAGCAGCTAGGGATTTCACTGCTGTCACTTAGACATGGCATGTAGCTAAATAGTACTATATATCTTTGGATTGCTTAATCTTACTGATTACTTCCTACTAAGAAACAGTGTAGATAAATCACACTGTTAAGAAAAAAGAAATGGATTGCTACATATGTACATGTAAATCATGGATTCTTGTAGTTGTGTTTCATGTGTATTGTGTCAGTCAAGCCAAAAATACTTGGCTGCATTTAAGAAAGTAACGCATGTAATGAATTTCAATGCTTGCAGCAGTTTTAAATAATCTTGTGAAAATACTACCAAAATGTAATAGTTCCTCTACTGTAGTTGGATGTACACTTGCCCAGACTTGCACAGCCTTGTACTCCGTAGTAAACATTTTATCATATTCATTCTACTGAGTCTGTAGTAAGTCAAAAGTGTACTTGTTCTAATTCGTGTAATCGCATACATGTCTTCTATAGGCCTTTTAGCAGTTTCTCAGCTTGGTGGTGGACTTGAACCTACAAGGTACATTGTATCTATTTTGAACTTCTTTTACCTAAAGTGAACCATTTAAAAAATTTCCAAAGGCACTGACTGTGAGCTTAATGTAACGAGTACTGAATACAGCACTGACCCAGGAACCAAGGACAAAGATTCTGACCAATAATAAAACGTAAAACAAAAGCAGACAGGTTTTCAAGGACCCCGTGACTCAGTCCACTGATGTTACCCACAGATGACTCCTACCTAAGTCATCTGTAAATGTCAAGAATGATTCATCTGGCCACTGCTTCCCAGTTTCTGGTGTTAGCAATCAACACATCTACCCCAAACAATAACCCTCTAGTTTTATTGACAGGAGCAAGTGGTGAACTAAAAACACATCAAGTCCAGCAGCAATAATTCTTGTTTACCATGTTTGTCCAGCACCTCGCAACACTATACAGTGAAACCTGTCTTGAGAGACCCCTGTCGTGAAAGACCACCTGTCTTGAAGGACAGCATATTTCTGGCAACAAGTCCCACATTCCAGTGCATTTGAACTTGTCACCATTGACCACCCGTCTTGAAAGCCCACATATATTTATGGCCAATGGGGAGGTCTTTCAAGACAGATTCTACTGTATTACAATACATTGTTACAAGTACTGGAAATGTATATTCAAAACATAAATATCTTCAGAGACAATCAATGATTGTGAGCATCCCAATCACACCATACCCCTCTATTATGCATGGTCATTGTTTTCTGTTAGTACAGTGGTCCCTGCATTTTAAGGCACCTCCATTTAAATACATCCCTCTATTTTAAGACCATCCATCAGTAACACCACCCTTATATTTTCAATATAAATATTCCTTCCTTTTAAAGCCACCTGCAATTTAAAACCATATATTTCTGTGGCACGGTATGTCATAATATTCATGATCTTGATACAGGTCTGTAGTTATGTACATCTTATGATACTGTCTAGACAGTACACACCCATATATAACAGCCTCTGGCTTTACTAGCCAGAGGGATCAATTCTGTTCTGCACTGCTAGCAGGCAGACTTGTTGACTGCCCTGGCCAAAAAAACTTGCAACTGATTTGTCTGGGGGGAGAGATTTACGATCTAACAGATTACTTGTCAACTAGGTGCTCTTGCTGCAGTCTGGGTGCATTGCTGCTTTTCTCAATGTAAGGGGTCGTATCATAATGTCAATGTTTGCCAATAGGTGAAAGTAGTTTCACCTAGACTCAGACACCCCCCCTCCCCCCCTAGGTGAAAGTAACAAAACATTGATTTTC
>JAAUYG010116037.1_pt1 | contig 24710 bp, 23 predicted proteins | sample 7278091 | NCBI WGS metagenome assembly JAAUYG01 (sample SAMN14350201, study PRJNA611818) | marine sediment metagenome | isolation source: surface marine sediment (0.6m) | place: French Polynesia: Moorea | collected 2018-08 | reverse complement strand
GCTAGCTTGTATCGTTCTGTATCCGCTGATTTAGCTAAGGCGAGGACAAATAAAGTCGGCAATACTTTAACCCAAGACTTACAAAGATTAACTTCCCGTGGTTATAACCAAATTTACCAGGGTTCACAACGTCAAGAATGGCAGCAGGTTAAAGAATTTTATCTCTGGGGATTTCCGCAAGTAGTGCAAGAAACCTGGAGGTATATTGCGATCGCCACGGGAATATTTTCCTTAACAGCTATTATTGCCTGGTGGTATGCTTGGCAAGATCCTGTGTTTATTGCGATTACTGTCCCTGAACATCTCATTGAAAAAGTACAGTCAGAGGGAGAACTATGGATGGGTTCAATTGTAGGAGTTGAGCCTTTAGCTTCTAGCAATATTACGCTCAATAACCTCTCGGTTTCTTTTGCGGCGATCGCTGGTGGGATTACCGCAGGACTCTACACTATCTTTATCATGGCCTTTAATGGCTTATCAATTGGTGCAGTAGCTACCCTGGTGGGCAAAAATAATCTAGCATATCCTTTTTGGGCGTTTGTGTTTCCTCATGGTTCAATAGAACTACCCGCGATTTTTCTAGCTGGTGGTGCGGGATTATTAATTGGCAAAGCCATGATTTTTCCTGGTAGATATCGTCGGATTGACGCGCTCAAATCGAACAGTATTAAGGCAGCACAATTGCTATTCGGTATTATCCCAATGCTGATCGTGGCAGGAACAATCGAAGGTTTCTTTTCTCCTAGTCCTGTGATTCCTAGTCCGATTAAATATTTAGTAGGGATTAGTTTGTTTTGCTTGTTAATTTTGTATTGTTCTCGCCAATTAAGGAATGAAGGATAAGGGATGAAGGATAAGGGATGAGGAGTATAAATGAGTATTCGAAGTTATCTTAGGTATTTTACTGCTATAGCAATTGCTCTTAGTCTACAGTTAGAAGTTAAAGCCCAAATAGAGCAAAAAATAGAGCAAAATATATCTGTAGACGCGCCCAGTAAAAGTCTTCGGGATCGATTATCTTCTGAATGGGAAAATGCAGTTTTAACTCAGACATTAGAATCTTCAGAACAAATAAATACGCTCAAATTTAGTCCCAATGGCAAATTGCTCGCTAGCGTCGGGGCAAGTCAAATTACAATTTGGCAAGTAGACAATGGACAAATCGAGCGTATTTTGCCTGGTCATCATGCCACAGAATTAAAGATGGAGATTGCACCAACGGCGATCGCTTTTAGCCCCAACAGTCGTTTTTTGGCAACTACTACCTGGAGTCAGGGATTGTTAACCCCCGATAAATCAATTGTGGTCTGGGATACCATAAAAGGGAAAGAAGTCCTCAGTATTAAAGAGCAAGATGGATGTCGGCAAATTTTGTTTGATGTCGAGGGAAAAGTTATTTATGGTGCTTGTGGTTTGGGAGTTACTACTTGGAGTTTTCCTGAAGGAGAAAAGTTGTTTAGTTTTGCTACTGAATCTTCCCTAGAAGCGATCGCTCTTAGTCCTGATGGTCAAGTAATAGCAACTGTGGTTGCTAACGTCACAGAAGAAGAACAAGGGAAACAAAGCAACAAGATCAAACTGTGGCAATTAAATCAAGGTAAAGCAACCTTATTAAATACTCTTGCTGGTCATGATAACGGTATTGCCCAACTTGAATTTACTAGCGATGGCAAAAGGCTAGTTAGCAGTAGTTATGATGGCAAAATTAACGTCTGGGATTGGCAAAAGGGTCAAACATACAGAAACACGAATAATCTTTACAGCAAAAATGGTTTATTTAGTCTCAGTGCCAATAGTCGTCTCATAGCGGGCAATTTTCACTCTTCAACCATGACTAATCTAATTACAGGATTACCCCTCAAAAACGTCATGAGTCTGCCCCACAAAGGACAAACGAATCAAGAAATTAATACTATTGCTTTTAGTCCTCAAGAACAATTATTTGCTAGGGTAGAGAAGCCTAAAGAATCTGATAATTCCCTAATTTATCTTTGGCAAACAAATATTCCCCAGCCAGAAAAATTACCCAGCAAAAGAGATAACTATTTATCAATTCCCATTACCGAATATTGGGGGAATCGAGAACAGTTAGGAACAGGTGAAACAGTTAAACTCAAAACTAGTAACCCTTCTTCTATTGGCAAAGATCCTAAAGCGCTCGCTCTTTCAGCCTTAGGCTTAGCCGAAACCGTTGAATCTGAACAAGAGCAAGTGGAACTAGACTATCCCCGCGACAACTTAGCCACTGTATCAATTACTCAAACTAACCTAGCTGATGATTCTGTGGCAGGTATACGTTATCTAGTAGAATTTGCTCCCTATGGCGATCGGTCTAATCAACAATGGCAAGTAATTTGGGCAGGTAAAAAGTTTAAATGTCAAGCTAATCGCGGTCATCAAGACTGGGGGACAGATTTATGTCAATAATATTAAGGTGAAATATAAAATAAAGCATCATGCCGAAATACATTATGTGGGGTAGCTATTGCGAAAATGCCCTAGAAAAGAGAACACCCTACCGTCAAGCGCACTTAGATGGTCTTACTAGCCAAAAAGAACAGGGAACATTAATTACTTTGGGGCCAACTAAAGACAACACAAAAGTTTTTGGGATCTACCAAGCCGATGACGAAGCAAGTATTCGCCAATTAGTAGAGTCCGATCCCTACTGGAAAAATGGCATCTGGACCGAATACGAAATAAAAGAATGGATTCAGGCTTTTTAGGTGGCTACAAAACAGAAGTAGATGACATTTGCGCTTTAACTACACCTATTTGTAGATATTTATAGAGACTAATTTATATTATGAACATTCTAGGAATTTCCTCAGTCTTTATCCTTCAGTTGACCAAGCTGGATGAGCAAAAATGGCATCAATAACTCTTACACCGCGCAATTGATTAGACAAAGGAAGATGTCCATTAGGAGCCGTTAAATTCCAAGTAAACTCTTTGGGGTAGCGAGTCCAAACGTTACCAGATTTCCAACCTATCTTAGTCCACAATTTTGAGAAATCTTTACCCACAGATAACCAAATTCGCCTTTGTACCGAAAAGCCAAATTTCCCTTCAGAATACATCAGCCATAGCTTATCTAAAGTTTGAAAATCAATTATGGGGAAACTTTCTACTTCAGTAAAATAGATCCACTTCCGTTCAACCGCCGCTGTACCAGCCAACTCACATAATTTCTCTAGAGTCAGAACATCAGCACCTTGAAAATCTTGCTGAACAAGCAACTCTTGTAGAGGCTGGTAATTAATATTGCGCTCGGAATCTAAAGGCACGACCCCATGAGGAAAATTGCTAGCTAAAAACTTCTGGGTTTGAGTACTTTTATCCATATAGAGGACTTGATATGCTTTACCCAAGGCCAAGTTAGTAGATTCTTGTTCTAGAGAAACCATCCAGTCCGTTAAAGTCTTCAAACCAGCTTCCCCTTCTTCTAGTAACTGGGGAATTAGCTTTAGCTGGTTTTTCTCTGATTCCGTGTATATTGGGTGATTTAGACCGCTAATATCTTTCATATAAGTTTTTTCCTGTAGCGGTTAGTCTGCCACTATTAAAAATCTAGGGGTGCAGAGTAAGCCTTTTACAAATAGTTGTTTGGTTTATTGCTGAGTGTTTGTACTCAGTTGTTATTAAGCAAATATTATCATGCTTTGGCTATAGCCAAAATCTAAAACTACTGTTAAATAAATATTTTTTATTTTTTTCAATTTGTAGCTAAATTATTCAGCAATTATCTAGATTCTACTTTTTCATAACCTTGTTCATAGGCGAAGCGAACTAACTGAGTCCGATTGCTTAGATTAAGTTTATTTAAGATATTACTTAGATGAGTTTGAACCGTTCGAGGACTAATAAATAGACGTTCACTAATCTGCTTATTGGTAAATCCCTGAATAGTTTCCCAAAAGACTCTTTCTTCTGCTGGAGTTAGAGGCAAAGGTTCTGGTGGCGATGACTGCTCTGTATTTGGCTTGCTCTCGAAGTTGTTATCTTGTTGCTCTAAGTTACGTTGTACATTGGTCATAATATTGGCAGATTGGGAGTTTACCAGTTGTTCAATTAGATGAACTATTTCTGCATGGACTCGACGAGAACGCTCGATCAAAGCCTCAATATTGGCTAGTAACTCCTTCATTTCAAAAGGTTTGGCTAGATAACTATCTGCACCGATAGAATGTCCCTGAATACGATAATCAAGTTCAGTTTTAGCTGAAAGAAAAATAAAGGGAATCAGTTTTCCTGAAGGTTGCGATCGCAATTGACGACAAAACTCAAAGCCATTCATTTCTGGCATAGAAACATCGGACACAATAATGTCTGGTACATCCTGATTAAATTTGACTAAGGCCTCTTTGCCCGAACTAACAGAAATCACCTGATATCCTTTTTGTTCTAGAGAATTTTGCAGTACTTTTCGCAAAATCAGATCGTCGTCCACTACTAATATTTTCTTCATATTTTAGATTTTTCCTGGAAAAAGTTAAGTTATATAGTTTATATCTATCGAATTACTACTGCTTTAGGAGTTTCGCACCGTACAAAATTACTAATGCTTAATAACGAATTTACGTTGTTTCAAAATATAAGCGGTCGCTATGTCGGTCGCTCAATCCCGAATTAATACCAGATTTTCCATTAAAGGATAGCTGATTAGATAAATGCATAGTTTTAATTTCCTGTCAATGCGAAACTCCTATGCTTTTATCTATATTCTGCTACCATACACAAATTTTAAAGATTATTAAAGGTAACTTTTTTATTTTATGGTTATTTTCAATAGGATACAAAATAGATACTTTTGTTACTGTCAAGTCAAGGCGATTTAATTGTACTGTAGCTATATTCAATTTTTTCTTGACCAAAATTTTATGTACGAGAAACTAACCCCACCAAGCAGCGGTTCTAAAATAACTTTTCAAGATGGTAAGCCAATTGTTCCCGATGAACCAATTATTCCTTTTATTCGTGGAGATGGTACTGGAGTCGATATTTGGCCAGCCACCGAAACCGTCATTAATGCTGCTGTAAAAGCTGCCTATGGCGAACAACGTAAAATTCATTGGTTCAAAGTATATGCAGGAGATGAAGCTTGTGACAAATATGGTACTTATCAGTATCTGCCACAAGATACCCTAGATGCTATTAAAGAATATGGAGTGGCAATCAAAGGACCTTTGACTACTCCTATAGGTGGAGGAATTCGCTCCTTGAATGTGGCTTTGCGCCAAATATTTCAACTTTATTCTTGTGTACGTCCTTGTCGTTATTATCAAGGAACACCATCTCCCCACAAATATCCTGAAAAGCTGGAAGTTATTGTTTATCGTGAGAATACTGAAGATATTTATTTGGGCATTGAATGGAAACAGGGAGACGAAATTGGCAGTAAGTTAATTGATTTACTCAATAATGAGTTTATTCCTAATACTCCTGAACACGGTAAAAAACAAATTCCTTTAGATTCAGGAATTGGTATTAAGCCCATTAGTAAAACTGGTTCACAACGCTTGATCAAGAGAGCTATTCAACACGCCCTAAAACTGCCAGCCGCCAAACAGCAGGTTACCTTAGTACACAAAGGTAACATTATGAAATATACCGAAGGTGCTTTTCGAGATTGGGGTTATGAATTAGCTACCACAGAATTTCGTGCCGAGTGTATTACCGAAAGAGAATCTTGGATTTTAAGTAATAAGGAAGCCAATGCTGAACTTAGCGTAGAAGATAATGCCCGTCAGCTAGAACCTGGGTATGATGCTCTGACTCCTGAAAAGCAGCAACAAATTTGTCAAGAGGTAAAAGCAGTCTTAGAGGATATTTGGTCAACTCACGGTAATGGTAAATGGAAAAATAAAGTGATGGTCAACGATCGCATTGCCGATAGTATCTTTCAACAAATTCAAACTCGTCCCGACGAATATTCAATTCTCGCGACGATGAATCTTAATGGCGATTATATTTCTGATGCCGCAGCAGCGATTGTAGGTGGTCTGGGCATGAGTCCTGGAGCAAATATTGGCGATACTTGCGCTATATTTGAAGCCACCCACGGTACAGCGCCGAAACACGCTGGACTAGATCGGATCAATCCTGGCTCGGTTATTCTTTCTGGAGTAATGATGTTAGAGTTTATGGGATGGCAGGAAGCGGCTGATTTGATTCAAGCTGGGTTGGCTAAAGCGATCTCTAATCGCGAAGTAACCTATGATCTAGCCAGACTAATGAATCCTCCCGTAGTTCCTCCTCTCAAATGCTCGGAGTTTGCTCAAGCAATTATCAAACACTTCGCTTGAAATAGCTTAGAGGATGTAATCTGGTTAATATTCCATTTCTAAATTAGTCTAAAGTTATGGTATTTACCAGGTTACAAAGTTATCTTAGATTAACAGATTTAAGTATTAATATGTTTTCCGAAAAATCCTTTGATATAGTCTTTTATATCGCTTACCAATGATATTACCAATTAATTGTTTTAATAGTTGGTAATTTCTAGTTTCTTCGCTCAGTTAACTTATTCAATTCTTAAACCTTATGTCTGATGAGCTAATAGGAGGACGCTACCGAGTTATCGATTGTCTGAGAACCACAGGCTTTTGTGAAACTTATGTAGCAGAGGATACTCATCTTCCTGGAGATCCTCCCCCCCGTTGTGTGGTAAAAAAACTACAGCCTCAATCTAACGAAGATTTTGTTCTAGAAACTGCTAGAAGATTATTTGATAGTGAAGCCAAAGTGCTTTATAAGTTGAACGACCATCGACAAATTCCTCGTCTATTGGCTCACTTAGAAGTAAATGAAGAATTTTATTTGGTACAAGAATATATTGAGGGTAAAGATCTTAGTCAGACAGAAATTATTCCTGATAATCGCTGGGAAGAATCACGAGTACGAGATTTTTTAATCGAAGTACTAGAAATTTTAGCTTTTGTTCATCAAAATAATGTCATTCATCGTGACATCAAACCTTCTAATTTGATTCGCCGCACTGCTGATGGCAAGATTTTTTTAATTGATTTTGGGGCGGTTAAAGAAATTACTAATATGACTCTCACTGAAGGTCAGGGAAATGTTTTGACTGTAGCCATTGGCACTCCTGGCTATATGGCAAGTGAGCAGCAAAGAGGCGATCCACGTTTTAATAGCGATATTTATGCTTTGGGTGTAACTGCTATCCAAGCCATTACTGGGTTTCATCCTGACCAATTGCCTCGCGATCGCGATACAGGAGAAATTAGATGGCGCGATCGCGCACCTGAATGTAGCGAAGAATTAGCTCGTATTCTCGATAAAATGGTGCGCAATGATTTTCTACAGCGTTATAAAAATGCCAACGAAGCTTTAGAAGATCTCAAACCAAAAGTATTACCTCCACCAGGAATAGACAAAATTCCTGTAGATAAACCTAATAAGTCTTCAGGCTCTAAGCGACTATTATTATTTATCGTACTACCTTTGACTTTTGGGTTACTATTTCTTGCGCCTAAAGTTTGGAGAGCTTTACAAGCCTTGAAATATTACAACGAAGGAAATGCCCTGATTGAGGCAAACGAATATGAACAGGCTATATTATCTTTTGAGAAAGCAGTGAGAAACCGTAGTGACTTTGCTCAGGCTTGGACCAACAAAGGATATGCTCAAGGCAAGCTAGGTAAACACTTAGAAAAATTTTCTTCTTGCGATCGAGCTACAAAGGTTGCTCCTGACTTTGTAGAAGCTTGGAACTGTAAAGGATTAGCGCGATCTGATCTCCATCAATATGAAAGAGCATTACAAGAATATAATCAGGCGCTCGCAGTCGATCCTAATTACTATCGTGGATGGTTGAATAAAGGAGAAGTCTTATTAAAACTAGGTTATCCCAGAGAGGCAATCGATGCTACTAGGCAAGTGCTAAGACTTAAGCCAGACTACTTCTTCGCATGGACTCAAATGTGCCAAATCCTGTATGAACTGGAACAGTATCAAGATGCCAAAGCTAACTGCGAAGAATCCAAGAATTTGAACGATAAGTATCCTCCTACACTTACACTCTTAGAAAAAGTAGAGGAGAAGTTGAAGCAGTAAGTACAACTTGAGGTCAATCTAGGTAGTGATCTTCGCAGTTAAATTTGCTTTATAAGCATTACTTGCCAAAGAATTTAGTGTTTAATCCGAACATATCCCAAATGTTCACTTGATAGCGAGTTGATTGCACTCCTCGATCTTGATAGACCACTCTATGTTGTTGTAATCTCTCGTCAAGAATAGCTTTGACTACATTATCGGCTACAATTGCAGGCTGTTCAATTCGACCCAACGTCAATAAAACTTTGCTACAGCTTGGACCTCCTCCTGTATTGGCGCAAATCATTGGCACTCCACCTTCTTCAGTACCTATAAAGCTAATTGTGGATAAGTCGTAACCTCCAGCAGAATAGTCTTCTAACTTAGTAGCAACACTATCACACATTTGTTGAGGGCTTGAAGATGGTTTGAACGACAGCGCATCATCTTTCCAATGGAAAATGGTTAGTTTTTCTTCGCTTCCTATAGGTTGTGCCACTGTGGTAGGGACTCCTTCAGTTACTTCGCAAGAAAAGTTAACTTGAGGAGAATCGGCAGAATCTGCCATCGCAGGAGAGCTTGCTAAGGTAATAGCTCCTGTTACTATCAGTGCTGATAAATATTTAGTTTTCATGATTTTCTAGAATAGATCTACCTAATGCAAAAACCAACCAGCCGTTTTTTAAACGCTGATCTCTTTAGTTTATATATACGTCATTATCTTAAAACATAAGCAATTTTACTTTTAATTAATTAGATACCTAAATTAATTAAAATAAAATTGTTGTTTAAGATACGCAGCCAATATCCAGCAAGGGTTTTGACTGCTACGCAGTATTAGTAGTAGTATAAACAATTTACTTTGTAAAATCAAATCTTTAAGCTAGCCAAATATTAAGTTTACAGAATAGTTATATTTTTTTATATTTATTAGGCTGGGTAGATAAATTGCGTTCAAAATAGCTAGATTCAATTCTATATTTTTGCTTAATAAAACTTATGATAACAAATCTCTTAGAAGTTAAAAATGTCCATGCAGGCTATGTAAAGGATCTCAACATACTACAGGGGATTAATTTTCGGATTGCTTCTGGAGAACTGGTAGCAGTCATAGGACCCAATGGTGCAGGAAAATCAACCTTAGCAAAAACTATTTTTGGCTTGCTAACTCCTGAACAGGGACAGATTATTTTTAAGGGAAAAAATATTGCAGGACTCAAATCCAACAAAATTGTGCGACAAGGGATGTGTTATGTTCCTCAAATAACCAATGTATTTGCCTCCCTATCTGTAGAGGAAAATCTCGAAATGGGCGCGTTTATTCGCAGTGGCTCATTAAAATCGCTAAAAAATACTATATATACCATGTTTCCTAGACTAGGTTCTCGTCGTCGCCAAAAAGCAGGGACTTTATCTGGGGGAGAACGACAAATGTTAGCTATGGGGAAAGCTTTGATGCTAGAACCAGATTTACTGCTGTTGGATGAACCGTCAGCCGCCTTGTCTCCAATTTTAGTTACTTCTGTATTGGAACAGGTAAAAGCGATCAATCAGACAGGAACAGCAATTGTTCTAGTAGAGCAAAATGCTAAAAAAGCTCTAGCTATGGCAGATCGGGGATATGTTCTAGAAAATGGTAAAGATCGCTTTGAGGGAACGGGAAAAGCTTTATTAGACGATCCTAAAGTAGGAGAATTATATTTGGGGGCTGCTTACAAACCTGACACAAAATGATAGATCATTTAGTTATAGATTAGTTATAGATTATTTTGTCTAATGGCTTAAATATCAGATCGTAACTGACGTAGCTGTAATGCTAATTTAAAACTTATTTATATAACTCAACAAAAGTTTATATATTTTTGTATCTTTGCTGAGAGATAGCAGATAATTCCCAGGTATTATAGATCGTGGCTTTTAATATTTAGCCATATTTATAGATTTGGTTTTGGTAAACTCTAGGAGAAGACATGGATTTTATAACAAGTGCTTTTGGCAATATTGACTTCAACGTAATTTTTCAATTGCTTTGTGTGGCTTTGATTATGATTTCTGGCCCTGTGGTGATATTTTTGCTAGCGTTACGCGGTGGCGATCTTTAAAGAAAATTTTAATTTTGTATTCTGGATTGTTAACAAAAGGGGCGGAATTCCCCATCCTTCTTAAGGTGGGGATGGATAGCCCTAATTTACAACAATTAGTTATTAGTTATTAGTTATTAGTTGTTGGTTTTTAGTACTAAAGACGAATTACTTGCATCCCTCAGACTAAAGACCAAAGACTAAAGACTAAAAACTTTTTTAATTGTTGGCTAACTGGTTTCCATATAAGACCGATGCCAAAAACCTTTCGGTGTAATATAAGGCAAGCTGATTACTCACCCCAGAAAAAACAATATCAAAAGCGTGTTCAGCCCAAGGAATTTCTAAAAAAGCAGCGCAATTATTAGTATTCTGCAACTGGTCGTAAAGAGCTTTGCCATACCTAGCCTGTACTAAATGATCTCTGTGAGCATAAATCAGTAGAGATGGAGGTAGATTGGTCTTGACGTAACTAATTGGGGAAGCTTGTTGATAGAGTTCTAGTTTAGTTTCAGGAGTGCCACCTAAAAAATCTTCAAGGACTTGACGGGTATTAATTGGGTTGGGAGATGGTGGATTACGATATCCATTGACTAAATTTACAGGACCATAATAGTTGATAATGGCTTGAATCTTAATCGCAGACTGATTTTGATAAGTGATAATACTAGCTAGTTGCGAGCCTGACGATCGCCCGAGCAATGCAACCCTTTGTAGATCTACCTCTAACTCTTCAGCGCGATCGCTAATATAGTTTAAGGCTGCCTGGACATCTTCTAGCTGAGTCGGAAACTGATACTGAGGAGCATGACGATAATCGATCGCAATGACAGAATATCCTTGAGCAGCAATATAGCGACTAAAGTTTTCGTAATCACTGGGATTTCCCCGTTTCCAAGCCCCTCCGTAGATTACAATCAAGGTAGGATATTTGCCTGAATTTAAGGGTAGATAGACATTAAGCTTTAATTTTTGACCATCAGGACTGGCAAACTGAAGATCGCGCTTAATTCGTATTTCTTTAGGAGCAATGCCGCGAAATACATCTGCTAACACCAGAGGTTGAGGACGCATTTGAGCGATTAAAGCTGGAGGAATTTGTTGAAGATAGTCTTTGCCTAGTTTAGTTTCCATTTCCCATTGAAATCGAGCATTGGTAGAGGGAAACTGAATTAAGGGTAAAAGACTAAGAAAAAGAGCCAGCGCAGTTACTGCTAAAGCTAAAGTATATAAATAGCTGGGATGAAATTGAACCAGGATTAAGATTAAGGCGATCGCATTTAACACAGCTACCCAAGGGCTAAGTTCTGGAACACCTACGCCAAAAAACAATAGGGAAAAAGTAGGGGCAGGAACTATAATCCATAAACTGAGAAAAAATCCTAAGCCAGTCAATAACAAGGGAATAAACCGCCATAATTGCCAGATAATCATGAAGTTAATTTGAGACATTTGGTTATTAAGTTTTTAGTTCTTAGTCGTTGTTTGAGATAATTAATTAATTTAAATTGGGTCATCATAGTCAATGAAAGATCTTGAAGGTAAAGTCGCCTTAGTTACAGGGGCGACAAGAGGACTAGGAAAAGGTATTGCCATTGGTTTAGGTGAAGCTGGTGCAACTGTCTATATTACTGGTCGTAGTTGGGACAAATCTACTGCGGGGGAGGATATTTCGGGAACTCTACAAGAAACTCAATTAGCGGTAGAAACAGCAGGAGGGATTTGTATTCCAGTTAAAGTAGATCATAGTGACGATGAGCAAGTGCGTTTGCTATTTGAGCGTATTCAAGCAGAACAAGGACAATTAGATTTACTAGTCAATAATGTTTTTGCGGGAGTAAAGGTACTGAGAGATGCTTATGGAAAACCATTTTGGCATCACGATCCTAGTCTTTGGGATGCGGTAAATAATGTTGGTCTACGTAGTCATTATGTCAGCAGTGTTTACGCCTCGCGGATCATGAGCCAGAGTTCTCAAGGACTTATTTGTACTATATCTTCTTGGGGGGGAATGTCTTATATATTCGGTGCGGCTTATGGTGCAGGAAAATCAGCTTGCGATCGCCTGGCAGCGGATATGGCAGTAGAATTAAAACCAGCTAATATTGCTTCTGTGGCTATTTGGCCAGGAATTGTGGGGACAGAGCATATATCCAACTTTGCAGCAGAAATGGATGAAGAAGCTTCCCAGGCGACTTTTGGCGATGGTTATAATTGGGAAACACCTTTACTAACAGGAAGAGCGATCGCCGCTTTAGCAGCAGAATCAGATATTATGAAACATACGGGTAAAGTAAAAATTGTTGCCGAACTTGCCCAGAAGTATAAACTAGTTGATCGAGATGGTAATCTTCCCGTTTCTTTGCGCTCCTTACGCTTTTTGTTGCCTTTTACTGCTCCTGGTCTCAGAAAATATGCGAGACTGATACCCGATGTTAAAGTACCTTGGTTTCTTTTACTTTGGGGAATGCTTAAATCACCAAAGATTTAGAGGAACAACGTGTGGGTGAACGGATTGTAATTATCGGCAACGCGGGAGGTGGCAAATCTATTCTCGCCAAAAAGTTAAGCCAAGCTAAAAACTTACCTCTTTATCATCTTGATATTTTGCAATGGAATCCAGGATGGATAGCAACTCCGAAGGCAGAATTTGATCGTCAGCACGACAACTTGATTGCGCAAGATGTCTGGATTATTGATGGGTTTGCATCGTGGGAATCAATTGAGCGACGATGTGCAGCGGCAGACACGATTATTTTAGTGGATCATGCTTTGTGGCTTCATTATTGGTGGGCAGCAAAACGACAGTTCATGTGTTTATTTCGTCCTCGTCCAGACTTTGTAGAGGGATGTCCCATGTTACCGATGACAGGTAAGTTGTTCAAAATGATTTGGCAGATTCACACACAGTTAAAACCAAAGCTGATCGAGCTTGTTGATTCGTATCAAAATACAAAGTGGGTATATCACATTCAGTCACCGCGAGAGTTGAGACAGTTAATCGAAGAACACTGTCTGAGATAATAAAAGCCCAAAAGTTTTTTTGATAGTCAATGTTGATCGTACAATCATGGTTAATTTTTCGTATTTTAATAAATAAGGAGAACATTGAAAATTAAAATCTATACCCTAATAAATCCATTAATCCCTCATTATTCCAAGCTTTAGCTCCTATTTGTTTAATCATAAACTCATTTTCTATTTTCTCTAATGCCACCCCATAATTTTTATATTCATGAATCCTCAAGAAAGAACAATAATTAGAGACGTATTTAAACCCATTTTTCCAATAAAGTTTGCCATTATCTGCAACTAACAAAAGAAAGTCAATAGATTTTTCTTGCGCCAGTGCCGAAAGTAAATTTAAAAGCTTTGTAGCAATCCCTTGTCGTTGATAACTCTGAATCACACACAAATCGATTACACCAAAAACTGTAAATGCAGAATCTCCCACAGATATGACTCGATGATCTACTCCCATATGACCAACAAGCAGATTATTATCGAAAGCAAGATATCTAAAATGTGGCACTTGTTTATAATAAGAGCGATCGCGTTGATTATCTGGAAAGCTAAGATTTCTTAGCTCAGTAATTTGATTGTGGATATCTTGTTGAATATCGAATTCAATTATTCTGATTATTTCCATTTATTGTTTCTTTTTAGGTAACCCCTAACTGAATTTGCGATGGATAATCTGCACCTGAATAAATTGATAAGGTAATAATTTGCATTTCCATTAACCTAGTCTCGTTAGGCAACTTACCAGTACCAGAATTAACAGGATAGGCAGGAAAACAAGCCGCACTAAGACTAAGACGTAAACTATTGCCTTCAGCGATACAGATACAGGTTGCTTGTAGAGGAATTTTGACTGATGTGGGATTTTGCTCTTGACCAATCTGTCTGACGGAAGGTAAGCAGATATATCCTTGAGTAAAATTAAAGACTTTGCCGTTGGGATGCACTTCAGACAAGACTGCACATAAGTCAAAACTAGGTCGATCCGCAGTGCAGTAAACTTTTACAATTATTTCTCCTGTGATGTGTAAGGCTGATGCTAAAGGGGCAGAGGTATAAGTTAAAATATCAGAGCGACAATCTAAGGTAGAACGGTCAAATGAACCACCAGGATAGGTCGCGTGTCCCCCAAAAGCGGATACTGGTCGCCAGGGATCGTGGACTATAATATCGCTATTATGCTCAAATTCAGCGATTTCTTGGGCTAAATCAGTTGCTAATAAGTTTTTGGGAGAGATAGATTCTATTTCTTCTTCTCGATCGCACTCCCACAGCATTCCGCTATCTTCACGGATACTAGCTAAACCATCGCTAGCTAGATAATAAATTTGAGTGCGATTAGGAAAGCGATCAAATTCCCGCCATTGGTTACTACCCATTTCAAACAAACAAATTGGTGGTTCATTCAACAACCCAGTGTCTTTGCCTTTCAGAAAATGATCGAACCAGCGTATCTGAATTTTATCAATCGGGTTTTGTGCTTCCATACCATAATCAACTGTCCCCAGTTTTCTCCCCCAAGGAAGATGCGCCCACGCACCGACTAAAAGATGTTGTGGTTGATTACTTCTGGCTGCCATTGCGCGATATAAATTTAATGTACCCCGTAGATAGGGATCGAACCAGCCGCCAACGTGCAACATGGGAATATCTATGTTGCCTAAAAGATACTTTGGCGATCGCTTTTGCCAATATTCCGCTGTGGGCTCAGGATTATTTAACCACTTATGATAAAAGGAGTCTGGGGCTAACTCTCGCATAATTTCAGGATTAGCGGGAAGAGGATCGTTAAGAGGTAAATTACGCGCAGCATTATAGAGCCTTAGATAAGCTGCCTCATTTCCTTGTAAACGGGCAGTTTCTCCCGCTAATTGAATTGCCCAGGCTAAATTAGCATATAAACAAAAAGCACTGTTTTCGTAAGCCCAATCGCTATAGAGATCGTAGGCTACCATCGCAGGAGCGATCGCCTTTAAAGCCTGGTGCTGGTGTACCGCAGTATATAACTGAGTCATTCCCTGATAGGAAAAGCCATACATCCCAACTTCTCCCGTACTTTCGGGTAATTGAGACACCCAGTTGATTGTGTCTAGACCATCTGCTACTTCATAGGTAAATAAATCAAACTTGCCCTCAGATGTTCCTCTACCCCGCACATCTTGAATTACAACAATATAACCCTGGGCTGCATACCAACGGGGATGGGCATAAACTACCGTTGAAGCGATCGCTCTGCCGTAGGGTTGACGCATGAGCAAGATAGGTAACTTTTCTGTAGTATCAGGGCGATAAATATCTGCATCTAACCGTATTCCATCACGAGTTTGCATTGATGCTGTCTGTTGAATAACTTTTACCATCAGAAAGAATTACCGTTTAAGCTTACTACTTGCTACTCTTGTACGGATGAATGACCCGACCATTCACCCCTACCTTACTTGCTACTTCCTACTTTTTACTTTTTACTTAAGCCCAGCAGTACTAGTTTTTATCTTTCTTTTCTGCTTGGGAGTCGATGCCCTGGTTAAGTTGCCAGGCGATCGCATTTAGTACCAAATCTCCATAACCAGAACAAGTCTCTTGATATTCTTCTTGGGTTGCCACTACTGAACCTAGTTTTTCAATGGTTTTACCATATTTTTTATCCTTGGCTAAATCTTTTTCTTCGGAGGTTAGGGGACGCGATCTCTCTAGGATCACTTTGATAATCGGTACATATTGGGCTGCTTGTTCTGATGCTTCTTGAACTTCAAGTTGCAGCTTGGTTAATTGAATAATTTCTTGCGCTCCCTGGATAATGGGTAGCAATTCTTGGCTATCTGACACGTTGTTTGAAGATTTAACTTGAGGACTATTTGAGGGTACATAAAAAATATGATCTTGGGTAAGACCATCGGGAAAACGATTGACATCAATTTCTTCTTTTTCCCACATTTCTTGCACAATATCTAAAGCTTTGGCACGATTTTTCTTGGTATCTCCTGCTGTTCCTGGCACTTCGACTAATATTCCTTCTTGCTCTGCTGCTGGTTTAGAGAGATCGCTGACTGCAACAAAATGAGAAACTGCTGGGGTTTTTGCCATTTTGAGAAAAATATTTAACTTGCAATATTTAATATTATTGTACTACTCTTGTCGACTAAAGAATCAAAAATCAAGGATTAGTTTAACCTGAGTTCGATAAAGCTAAAAACTTGGGAATTGAGCAGAATTTATTAGTTTTATGGATGCCTGAATTACTGATTATCTCGTTGTTTATCTCCCATAGTTCAAGGTTTATCTCCCATAGTTCGAGAAAAAAATCATAACTCCGTTGCGTAGCTTTTCGCGTTCGCGTAGCGGAGGGGCTGTGTGCGTCACCTGCGGGCGCACTTTATAAGCCCCGAACTCCGAACTCTGAACTCCGAACTCCGTAGCGTAGCGTCTCGCGTAGCGAGTACTCCGAACTCCGAACTCCGAACTCCGAACTCACATAGTTTATCTTCTGTGCCACCAGAGGATAGCACTAATGATTAAAGCTAAAAGAGGCATAATTCGCAAAGCTAACCAGCTAATAATTCCTGCTTGTGCAGAACTAAGATTAATACGACGATTAGCGGCTTCTTTGGGTCGAATAGAGAGGGTTTCTCGATCTTCGCCAATGAGCCAACTTACGGAATTGAGCAAAATATCCCCATTTAACTGCTGTTCAAACCAGCCATTAGTGGCAAAAGTGGAACTACCAAAGACAACTAGACGAGATGGTTGGGGTTGACTACGGCTAAAAGCGATCGCAATATTTAAGGGGCCAGATAGATCTTGAGCAGAATCAAAGGTAATTTCTTCACTGGCAAGATCGTTTTCTGCCCAAGTCTGTTTGTCGGTAATTGCTAAAGGGGTACTCTCGATACCTGTTTTGGCGATCGCTTTTAGAGGACGAGATTCAGGAAACACTGAAATGCCATTGCGAAAACTGGCAGTAATAGGATGGTCGCCATAGTTATTAACTATTGTCACCGCAGGACCAAACCCCATGAGACTACCTGCTCCTGAACCATCGACAATTAGGCGATCGTCTAATTCTATACCCCATTCCTGCAATAAAGGGGTGATACCAATGTCAGTATTGGGTGAGAGTAACAGTAATAAATTGCCTCCAGTTGCCAGATACTTTTGTAGACTGGAAACTTCAGCCGCTAAGAGCTTTCGGCTAGCACCTGCAATAATAATTAAATCTGCATTATCGGGAATTGTACCACTACTGGCTAAGTTTAATTCTTGGACAGTATTACCTTTATCACTAAGAGTTTGTGTTACTTGAATTAAGCCACCTTCGACTAATTCTAAAGGTGCTTCTCCATGTCCTTGTAATAAATAAATATTAGTAGTGCGATCGCGTTGTATTTTTTCGATACCATTGGTCAATTGACTTTCAGTTACAAGGTTACCAATACCAGCATTATTAGTATTTAGATTAGTATTTAATTTTTGCTTTTTCTCACCATATTGTAAATATATTTCCCCTAAAGATTGCACTCCAAACTGTTGAGCAATTCCTATTTTTTGTTCGGGATTAATCAACTGAAATTGAAATTCTTCGCTTTGACGACGGTAATTTTCTAATAGTTTTTCTTGATCGGGATTAATATCACGGTCAAATACTAATACTTTTAAAGGCTGTTCTAAATTTTGGACAACTTTCTGGGATTGAGCAGAAAGAGTAAATAGCTGATTTTCTGTTAAGTCCCAACGGATTCCGTAGCGAATCGCTAAAAAATTAACTAAACCCAGTATAACTAAAAATATTGTTGTGCTGACTATCGCATTTGTTCCTACTTTAGTTGAGCGTTTACGCCAAAATTTATGCTGGTTTCCCCAGAGCCATAAACTAAAAATAAATACCCCTAAACCAAGGACCAAAAGTATGATTGGGGCTGTTGACCAACTAGCTGTAATAATTCCTGCAACTATTCCCGCAACACACAGAACAATACCAAAAGAAAATAAGATTTTGATCATTATTAATTAATTTTAATAACTATCAATCAAGTTAGCATCATTGACGATTATAACGAAACAAGTTAATAGATTGTGCCGTTAAAAATAAGCCTAAAAAAACATAACTAAGAAACAGCAATAAATCACTAATAGTAACAATTCCTTGAACCAAATTACGATAACTTTCTAATAGAGAAATATATTTAATATTTGCCCCCAAAATGCTACCTAAATTATTAGCTATCAAATCAATCATCCACAGTGATAAAATTACTACAAAAGTTAAAATCGCAGCCAAAATAGTACTATTAGTTAGAGAAGAAATAAACATTCCTAAAGAAAGCAATGCCGCAGCTAATAATATTAAAGCCAAATGAGCCAAAAGAGGAACAGTAGTAGGCATAGGAGGATCGCTAGCACTAAAAGCGATCGCTTCATAGAGTAAAGAAGGCAAAATCATAAAGATAAATAAAATAATTACTGCTAACAATTTCCCCAATGCCACTATCCAGTTAGTAATAGGTGAAGTTGCCAATAATTCTAATGTTCCCTGTTTTCTTTCTTCGGCATAAAGTCCCATAGATAAAATTGGGATAATAAACAAAGATAAAGATTCCAAAATAGCAAAAAAAGAATTAAGAAACTCAGTAGCAACATCAACTGAACCAATACTGATTCCCATTTGTTCGCTTAAAGCTACTTGCTGAATAATTCCCTGTTCGCCAATTAATATTTCGACAAAAAATAAGCCAGAAATAAACCAAAAAACTGCTGCTACGACATAGGCTAAAGGTGAGGCGAAATAACTTTGTAACTCTTTCTGGGCGATCGCGATAATATTAGAAATTAGCATTACAGAAATAAAATAATTATTTAATTATCAATTATCAATTATCAATTGCTATTGGTTCTGCTATTGGTTCTTCTGTAGTCAATTCTAAAAAGACATCTTCTAAACTAGGGCGAGTACGCCGCAATTCGTATAAATCTAATCCTTGTTTAATAATCAGCGCCGCAATGTCTTTCCCTGGTTCAGTACCAGAATCACAGGTAACTTTAATTACATGACGTTCAGGATGATTAGCCAAAGAGTTTTCCAACGGTGTTATCTCCACCACCCCGGGAATTTTTCGTAGTAGAGGTAAAATTTGCTCTCTATCCCCTGTAAACTCTACTTCGTAGCCAGAACTACTTTTTAACTCCGCCTGTAGATCACTAGGAGTGTTAGTTGTGACAACTTTACCACGATTAATAATTGTCACGCGATCGCAAATCATACTAGCTTCAGGCAAAATATGCGTCGAAAGAATAATCGTATGTTCCCCCGCCAGACTTTTAATCAAGTTTCGCACCTCAATAATTTGACGAGGGTCTAGTCCGACTGTTGGTTCATCTAAAATAATTACAGGGGGTTCATGCACAATTGCTTGAGCAATACCTACTCGCTGTCGATATCCTTTAGAGAGTTTACGAATGGCAACATTTTTTTGCTCTACTAGCTGACAACGCACCATAGCATTATCAACTTGACGACGGCGATCGCCAGCCCTAATCCCCTTGATCTTAGCCACAAAATGCAAAAACCCTTTGACACTCATATCTGGATATAAAGGCGGTGTTTCTGGTAAATAACCAATACGACGACGCACCTGCATTGAATGACGATGGACATCATAACCGGCGATTCTAGCTGTTCCTGTAGTGGCAGGTAGATATCCCGCTAAAATACGCATCGTAGTCGTTTTACCTGCACCATTTGGCCCTAAAAAGCCAATTATCTCTCCTGCATCTACTGAAAAATGAACATCTTTAATGGCAACATTAGAACCATAGACTTTACTTAAGTGTTCTACTTCTATCGTCTGTTGGGACATAATCAGTAATCAGTAATCAGTAATCAGTAATCAGTAATCAGTCCTTATGCTTTAAATAATTTAATTAGCTTACGAGAAATCGCCAAATCAAGAATAAAACGGGCGATCGCAAAACAAATAATACTTTGCATCACTAAGATAACTAAAGATAATAACTCAGATAAAGCTAAATTTCCTTCAACCAAAGCTAGTCCCCTAACCAAGCCAAAAGCCAAGACTGCACCATCATTAAGATGGGAGTTGCGATCTTCTCGGATAATATAGCGATAAGTAACTCCAAACAAAAAACCACTAACTGCACCAATGGCAATTGGCATAAACCATTCAAGATTTATTATGACCGTGGTTGGGCTATATTCTGACATGACACTGACGAAAAAAGTCTTTGATAAAACAATTAACAATTCAGCGATCGCAAACGCCCCTGCGCCAATTATTCCCGCTTTGACAGATTCTATTCTTTCCGTAACTAAACTAGGCACATTCCACACCAAAAAATACCACTTAAGAAGTATGATAGGGTTTATAGTTGCCAAATTAAATAGATATTTTCAAACAAGAATACTCATATGGATATTTTGACATTAGGTTGGGTTACTATATTAGCCCTGTTCACGTGGTCGATTGCAATGGTTGTTTGGGGTCGTAACGGGTTCTAAATTGTGGAAGCAGTAGAAACAAACGCATTACTCAACACTCTGTTTCTCGTTGCTATCGGCTTACTGGGATTACTTAGTTTAGGGATTTTATATCTCTCTGTAGTTCAGTGGCGCGATCGCCGTCGCCAGAGTCGCGATAAACGAGGCGGAGTTTAGCAAAAAGCAATATTTTTCACCAACGGTAGGGATGTTACAATTAGCATCCCTATAATATTTTTAGAAAGTAGGTTAGGAAGTAGTAGCTCATCAAGTTTGAATTGATGGGTTGAGGCAGGACAAGGGGGACAAGGGAGACAAAGGAGACAAAGGAGACAAGGGAGAGAATTTCAATAGTTTTACCCATCATTAATTAATTGACACAACAGTAGAAAGTAAAAAGTAGGAAGTATTGTAGAGAGGGACTTGACTTGTAAAAATAATTTGTTCCTTATACTTTTAGAATGCCGACAAAACGGAGAAGGCTTAGAAAACGTAGAAGAAAAAAAAGACTACTATTCGGACTGATTTCTTATCAGCCTCGTTGGGGATTAAGTATTCGGGGTTGGTTAGTAATATTACTGGCGATCGCTTTAGGATTTTATTTAATGCTGTTTAAACTTCAACCTTTCCTGGCTTATTCTGCACCAGTAGAAGCAGAAATTTTAGTTGTGGAGGGATGGATTGGGGATGATGGTGTTATAGGAGCGATCGCGGAATTTGAACGTAAACCCTATCGGCTTTTGATTACTACAGGGATTTATTTAGATCGGGGAGAATATTTATCTGAATATAAAAATTTTGCTCATCTTACTGAAGCAACTTTGATTACCCTTGGTTTTGATCCTCAGAATATACAGCCAGTTCCCACTCCAACAGCAAAACGCGATCGCACTTTGACATCGGCGATCGCAGTTAAAAATTGGTTAACCAAAAGCAAGCTTAATCCTCAAGGAATTAATGTCTATACAGATGATGCTCATAGCCGTCGTAGTTGGCTGTTATATAAAAAAGTACTTGAACCAGAAATCGAAGTTGGCATCATTGCTCATCCACCAACTAAATATGACGCTAAAACTTGGTGGACTTCTAGCCAAGGGTTTAGAACAGTCCTCTCTGAAGGGCTTGCCTATATTTATGCTAAATTTCTGTAAAATTAGAAGTTAGTTTGTTGATTAATTTTGCATAATTCTAGAATTTAGGTTTTGAAATTCAGGTATTGAATTGATTTTAAGATTTTAACCATGACCCAAGCTGTTATTAAATTTTCCTCCGAAGACTGTGGTACTTGCCATAAAATGTCCTTTTACGATGCAAAAGTTGCTAAAGAACTAGATTTAGAGTTTATTGATGTCAAGATGCAGGATACTGCTACTTATCGCAAGTATCGCCAGATTTTGATGGCACAATATCCTGACAAGAAAGACATGGGATGGCCTACTTATATCGTTTGTGACTTTCCTGAAGGCGATTTTAAAATCAGGGGTGAAGTTAAAGGCGGTCATCCTAAAGGAGAATTTCGTAGTCGTTTAAAAGCTATTTTGCAGCAGTAAGCTAGCGTAAAACCCAGATACATAGATATATCGAGAGAAGATATCGGTCAATTTAGCGACTAGTAGCTATTTCTGCTTTTAATCGTGCCTCACCCCTCATCCTTTTAAACATGAGTCAATCAATTATTGAACTAGTAGATAATCTTCCTACTGATAACATCACCGTTAAAGTTCTCAAAGCAATTAATACCTTTGTTCCTAGCAAATGGGAAAATTTAGTCGGCTTTGACAATACAATTACAGCGATCGCTGGTGCAACAAGCCCTCAAGAAATAGACAAAATTCGCGATCGCGCCCTAGCTTTGTATGATGACAAAAAACAAGGATACCAAACTGCTATTTGGCTTTATCGTACTGTAGACAATGCCGATAAAGCGATCGCCGCCGCCGCGATCGCCGATAAACTAGGAGATAAGTTTCGCTTTATTCCTTTTCTCGATAAAATCACGCCTAAAGCCGACTCAGTTCAAAGTGTCGATCTCAGAATCAAATTAGTAGCCGAATTAATTGTTTTCAGTAAACTTAACGGTTTAACTCTTAATCCTGTGCAGTTTGCCACTGCCCTCAAAGATAACTATCAAAACGAAGCTTTATTACGCATGGCAGCTTTAGTTTCTATTGATGGCATTCTTCCTCTGGGTGTTAACTTTGTAGACAGAATTAGAAACGATCTTGAACAAAGAGACAACCTAAAAGCTAATCCTGCTTACGAAACAGTAGGGGGATTAATTCCTGGGGAAAATAAACAAAAATTTATCGATCAAAGCTTTAATGCCGCAGGAGATTGGATGGATAATCTTAGCCAAAAATTGGGGATGACTCCCGAAAGTTTATCTCGAAAACTTGGGGGATTTATTGAACTTGCTGATGGCAAATTAGACTATCTGGCTGCATTTTTAGATGGTTCAACTAATTTCTTTGAACATACAGGAATTCAAACCGTTGCTCGCAAGTTAATTACTCAAGCAGCAAAAGAAGTCTAGTAAAAAAGATGTTGTCAACATCAACATAACAATACTTCTCCCTCATGGATATCATTTAGTTACCTAAATATCCCCTGTCCTACAAAGGTTTCAAAACCAACTTTTAGTGATTGGGCAAAGCTCACCTTGCGGAGCGAGAGCGCACTTTCCTGTTGAATATTGCAGCTTCTGGGTAGTTCCTGCAAAACCAGGAATTTAAGTCATCGCCTAAATAAGGCTGGTAAACTGATATCGTGTACATTTCTCTTTAGCTATTGGACTTAGATATGCTCAATATTGCCAGTAAAAATAAAGCAGATAAAAATGACAGAGTATATAATCTTTCAGAAAAACTCGATCTGTATACACTTGTTGCGTTTTTGCAACCTGAAAGTAAAATGCTAGCAATCAGAGTCAGTAACTATATATCTCAAGAGCTTTGTGATTTCTTTGATAAAAAACTTCTTGCTAATAAAAGTGTATTGTTTGAAAAATATAGCTTTGCGCCTAAAACAGATGTAACCAAAATAGGTAAAACATTCACTGAAGCCTGCATTAACCCTAGTACTTTAGATACTTACTTTGAGCAAGCTTCAAAAACCCAGGCTTTTCTTAAAGAATTTTTTTCTCCCTATCTTAGTCCTATCGATAAATTGAGGTTGGAACTAGATGAGATATGGCCACAGGGGGCTATAGTTCCCTGGATGTATGGTCAGAGAATGATGTCTGGGTTCATTCGGAAAATTGGAATCGACAATGAAATACCACTACATCAAGATGACTTAATGCAGGACTGTCGTCAAAAACCAGATTTTAAACTCATAACTGAATTAGTAAGCAATATATACCTGAGTGTTTCACCAAATGGTGGATGTGGAGAGCTTCAAGTCTATGATTATAGTCCTGATTATAAAAACAATCTTAATGAAATTTATGATAGTAAAAAAGAAGGAGAGGCTTATCTTCTTCCTTCACATTTAGAAAAATTAAGTTCACAATCTTCTGTAATTTTGAAGCCAAAAATAGGTGACTTAATACTCTTTAAAGGCAATTTTGTTCACCGAGTTCATAAGGTGATACATAAAGAACGTATTACTTCGTGCTTTCATATTGGCTATGTCAACGATAAAGAACCACTGAGATGCTGGATATAAAGGTTTGATATTCCTATAGCCCACCTGAGATATATCAGTTTATAGTATTAAAGAGGTCAGCAAAGATGAGTCATCAATCTTTGAAAAATTGAGTCAAAATACTTACGGTGTGGAATTCTGTACTGACTTAATATATCAGTGATCGCCTATTAAAATCAATTCATATTTTCGCCAATTCAAAAATCTAAAAATTTAACAATTTGCCAAGGTGTAAGGATTTGAATCTGGAGCTTTATAGTTAACCTCTGGAAATTTTCAAGTAGACGAGAAAAAAAATTTATTGTTAGCGGGACTTAGACAAAAAACAACAAGAAAACAGCCTCAAACCCTCATGAAGAAAGGGATTTACACCAAACACTAAAAAATCGCTGAAACCAAAGTATATCAAGAAAAACACT
>JAAUYG010213780.1_pt1 | contig 24785 bp, 14 predicted proteins | sample 7278091 | NCBI WGS metagenome assembly JAAUYG01 (sample SAMN14350201, study PRJNA611818) | marine sediment metagenome | isolation source: surface marine sediment (0.6m) | place: French Polynesia: Moorea | collected 2018-08 | reverse complement strand
TGGACTAACATATAGCATACTTTTCTTCAATATATTTAATCTGGCCCAAATGGGTCTAATATGAGATGATATTCTCATATTATGTTTATGCACTTCGTAAATACAGTTAAATATTGATAACAGTGGATTTGGAAGGTTTCTGCTGACATACTTGAACATGAAGATACCTAACTTCACCTATCGGCCACCTATAAGTAGGTTCTAACATACTAGACCATAATAGGTGTCATGTAGGTTGTACGTGTACTTCACTTAAAGGCCACCTATAAGTAGGTTCTAACATACTAGGTCATTTATAGGCGACATGTTGGTGGTACCTATAGTTCACCCATCATGTCCATGGGCCATGTATAAGTGGGTTTTAATGTAATAGGTCATTTACAGGTGGCAGGTAGGTGGTACCTAGTCTTTCAAGCAAAGCATTTACAGGCCAAATAGAAGTGCAGAGCTAATTTACATATACAATCTTCATCAAATCCTACAAGCCAAGGTATAAGCCAGTTGTAGGTGTCATATGCCATTTTTGTATGGATTAGATTGGCATTGACAATGTTTCAGTCTTACATGCTTCTAGCACCTAGAACACGGCTAATGAGGGTCAGTGACTTGATCTATCGGCAAACACTGTCATGCATTGTAACGTGTTGGTACATATGTACTGGACCTGTTTTGATCTTATGTCTGAACTGAGGCCAGTTTTTTTAGAGTGCTAGCCCACAGAAACATTACGCCATTGGTATCCCAACTCAGACCATTATTCCTGACTTTGAGCCGGTAAGTCCGTTGAAAAGTGTCTCTAACTCTTATGTGCCGAGTGTGAATCGGGATACCGAAACCTCAAATTTTAACGTCTTTTGACGCAGACCTCAAATTTTAACGTCTTTTGACGCAGCTGGGGATGGAACCGTCTACAAGCACTCAGTCATTACACAACCTGGCATATATGTCTTTACACATCACCTTGTAAGTTGAAGGCACAGCCAAATGCTATGTACTCCAGCAATCTTGAATACTAGCTCAGAGTCAGCCCACACGGGCCTCTGTTCTTACGTAAATTATCCTGGACCGGGTATGTCCTGTATGTTCCTTTTGGCTAGAATACATTCAACTATGCAAACTAATGATTGCATAACTGTATTATATTCTTCTGTGAGTAACTGGAGTAATTAAGCCCCAGCATGTGAGCCAGTCTATAAGCAAAGAGTTCCTGCTGAGTGGCTGATATGCGGGTGGGACTGGAGATCTTAAAAATACTTATCAAGTCATTCTGAGGAAGTATTTGTTAAGAATGTGACTTGTCTCAAAACTTCATTCTGAGCAAGTATTTAAGAATGTGACTTGTCTCAAAACTTGTCATTCTGAGCAAGTATTTGTTAAGAACGTGACTTGTCTCAAAACTTCTAACTATTTTGGAAAACTCCAACCCAGATTTGTTTTGTGGTTGGTACCTATACAGTCTCAAACACATCAATCTTGACAGCCATTACGACATTTAGTCGGAGTCACATGTATGCACTTATCATGAATCAAACAATTTTCACATGTGAATTTTATTCAAATCCCTTTGTGACATAATTAACATTTTGTAATCCACACATGAATAAATATTCATGAACAATAGTATAAACGGCAAGAAACACCAGCATTCAACATCAACAAGAAATGGAATTTGGGGCATGATAAAAAATCTAGATTACAATGTACTACCAAACTGAATTCTCAGAAGGCTGAAGGCTAAGGAAACGAATACATGGATAGCCATATTGGATAAATAAACACTGAGAAAGTTCTACAGGGCAGTGTTTATTAATAAACATTGATAGGAAGTCATATAGGTTATATGTTAAATCCAGTGGTACTTTAGACTTGACATTGAGTGGCCCTGAAAGGTTAAAGTCAAGGTCACTCAAATTTTGAGTACTAGTACTTGCATGTGAAAGGGTCTGAGTTAGGCCATGTTACTGTTAAACACTGACATGAAGTCACATGTGAGAAGTCTAAATGTGTCATTTCATTTGACCTTGACATACCTCGAATATTCAAGTTTAAGGTCACCCATATTTCAAACCCATGTATTTAAAAAAAAAGTCAAGACGTACATTACATACTGATCACCAATAGGAAGTCAGCACTGCTAGATCTCACCATGAGGGAGATTGAACAGTTAAACACACGGTTAGCTATACTTACCAAAAAACATTTCCACGACAGACAAATGTACATGTACAAACGGATCATTGGTGGTACTACACAAATAACATCAACCATCAAATTCTTTAAATCACCATAGTTTATCAATAAGTTATAGTACAATCATACTTGTCTACATGGTGAGGTATGGTACGTGCAATATACATGAACAAATAAAACCGTTTTCCCCGGCTAGGGCTCCACATGGGTCCAAATAATTTGTGCAATGTCACACGTCACTTTTTTTTCCCTATGTCCCCATGTCACTTTTTATAAGACCTTGACGTCACTTTCTACAGTTTTTTTATAAAAGGCCACGTCGGATTTCTACAGCTTTTAAAGGGGCCATGTTGCACTTCGTTTTTTACCCATGTGGAGCCCTCCGACTGTGTCAGTGAACATCAATCCACCACCATTCCCCTCAACTCATTCCAGCGCCTATCAGTAGTGGCCTATAACTGATCAGTGTGAGGAAACAGTGAGGTATTGAGTCCAGGACCGATATGTCATCCCTAAACATTCAAATTCAAAACTATCCCCATTACCCAAGAGAGCAACAACGAAAAACAACAACAAATCATCAACAGACATAGATGTAGATCTATGTAGGGTTCACAATACTACGTTTCCTGGACTCACGTTGTCAAAATCCTTAAAACAGTTAAGCCTAAGTTTTGCCTTAGTCAGATTCTTGGCCATTCATGTAGTTCAGTCTGACTTAAGTCTCAAAACTGCAGACTTTTTTAAAACCCATCCCTGCAATATGCTCACAACTGAGCTATTCTAGATTTATTCTTCAAATGTAATCTTAAATATTTGTTGCTTTGTGAGTGAAAGTATTAAACACATGAAATTAAGTCTCACCCTAATCCATCCAAACTCTCTTTTGTCAGATCTACAGGAAGGGTGCAATCTAATGTAACACATTATCTGGACTGTATTGATACATGTACAGTTTGTATCTAAACCGATTAATGGTGGTTATAAAAATATACACAGTGGTTATAACAGTGGTTATGAATATATAAATGGTGGTTATATAAACTCAACACTTCAAACTGTGCATAGGTGAATACATGGATTTATTTGTATCTTGACATTACACACAGATTTATCAGGTTAAATACCACTACACATCCGCTATATTCAAGTTAACATCTAGAAGTGCTTAAGTTGTCCCTAGAGGGCCGTAGAAGTGTATGTACATTGTACATATATGTGCACAGGAGCCAGGATATTAGAAGCAGCCAAGTTTTAGATAGATGGGCAACATGCAGGTCCCGGGGGAGGCACTGCCTAGGTAAAAGTGGTAGGGGTGTGCCACGGACACCCGGCACGGCATAGGCATCGGGAGAGAAAAATCCAAATTCTGGGGGGCATTTTGAAAGTAACATTTTGGGGATTTTCTGAACTGTAATTTGTTATGTAGCTATTGATATATAGCTATTGATATATGCATATAATGCTTTTCCAAGGTCTAAACTTTATGGAAGGGTTAGTCTTTGGCATTGCTTTGCAGAAAATTTTAGAACTATTGTCATGAAACGTCATTACCATAAGGCAAGGGAAATAAATTTTGTAGGCATTATGAAAGTAAAACTGGCGTTTTGCATGGGCAAATTGAGAGTAAAATGGCTCAAAGCAGGGGCATATCTGCAGCACATACCTGTACTACTTACTATAGGAAGTGCCCCCCATATCATTCCAATGATCTAAGGGAGCAAATGTCCGGACTACCGGCACTAAGTATATGTTGCATACAGAGTCTGCTTAATGCCCCATATCATTGTAAAGGCCCTTGAAAATCATTCCTTTCTTTTCCTTTAAAATATGGCCACTGCCAGTTAGAAAACCTACGCTTTTCACTCTTTTCTACTGAAAGAAAATTTTTACATTACACGTTGTTATTCAAAGGATATATCACTCAAAAGGCCTGAGTCCCGGTTAGAATTCTCCCTAATACTCAAGTCTATGGTTTGAGTTAGGTCAAATTCTTACCCAATGACTGCTCAGAATGAGCTTAAGTTAAAACTTAAGCTTAAGGATATTTGATAATTCCAGCCTCTAGGTAACTTCTGTTTCGTATAACTGCTGTTATTCTAAACCACTGCATGTATAATATGCTACAGACTATAACCTAGCTCTAGGGGGTATGACACATACACGCACTATATCATAGAGTTCCATGATACATGAAGGAACTACATTGGTTCACATATGCAAACTAGCAACGGTTTCTTAGCAACCAGAAACACAAGATTTTCATGTGGACTAGAACATGCAACAAGCATGACTACCTCTCCCAGCTAATGTGGTTGACTCTTCTCATTCTATTGAATGGTCAAATTTTCACAAAAGTATAGCCCCAAAAAGGCAACAGGCACAAAGCTAAATAATATTCAGATGTAACTGTCATGAGTTCATTATTAAAATATCTCTCTGAGATTTAATTTTTTGAAACAAAGGCTTGAATATATTAAAATTTTGTTTTTTTTATTTAAATCAAATTTCCAGCCAATCACAGACCAGTAGGTTTAGAATTTCAGGACACAAACTTAACGCTTAAGTATTTTTTTATTGAATTCCAATTTTAAGTCCACAACACACAAATATTATATACCAGCAGATCTTGCACTCTCGTTTAGCACCATAATCACAATGCATAAAAATATATATTTATTATTTTACAGTATAATGCTACATGATTCACAAGGGCATTGTGGCAACAATAGATTTAGAGAATATAGAAATACAAGAGCCCAGTTTCTGGCAAAATCTTAAGGCTAGAAACAGACTTAAGTTCACTAATCACCTTGGCAACCATTGTCTTTTCCATGTTTAAGTTCACTAGAGGACTTAAGATTTTTTTAAGAAACTGGACCGTCCTTCTAGAAAAATGATTAATTCCAAAGCCAATGTCAAGCAGGTAAAAGACAAGGGTTGCCAACTTGAACGTGATTACCGGGTACTTATTATTTTACACTTGAGCTTTTTTCGACACCAGGCTAAAAAGCCCTGAACTTTTAAACTTCCATGTACACATTAAAGTAACTGCAGAAACTTGTTTTCCAGTATCTTACAGAGAGGTAAAAGATCTGAGGTTCCACATGGTCTATTCATATACTACTACACGGTCGTGGTATTTCAGGCAAAGGTAGCTCAGAACAGGGCTCAACTCTAAGGGTTGCCCGCCTGCCCGGGTCATGCAGATTCATGTGTAGGACAGGGCCTTGTAGCTGGTAGCCTGCCCACTGGGGAGGTCATGTATCATGAATATTCATACATATTATCAGAAACATTAATTTAGAGAAAGAGAGGCAAATTTCAAGATTTTGACAAAAGGTATTGCATTTGTTTTATGGTTTGGAGCACATAAATATTACTTGTATGACTTGGTGAGTCAAATTCCGCCAGTACTGGTCAATATTACTAAATCATGGGCAGCTGCTTTTGTTTTGTAGGGGCAGGTACATTTTTAGGGTGACCTGCCCATGCGGCATGTCCGTTCAGCCAAAAAAATACAGTCTTAAATTAAAAGTGGTCCTAAAAGGGAGGAATATTTACATTGAAAATATAACAATGGTGTCACTGATCATTGGTCTTATAATGCAAGGATTTATTAAATGGAGGGGTCTTAAATCACAGGGACCACGGTAGCTATGTTAAGCCTTGCAGAATCACTAACAGATGGAAACAGAGCAACCATATATCTTTCTTTGCTAACCATCCAACCAGTTAACACCCTAGGCTGCCATACAAATGTCTCAAATATATTCGCTTTTGCTCAGACATAACAATGCTCCTACATTACATGGATTATGACTACCGGGTATCTTCATTTTTAAGCATGCTTTCACAGCTGAAAAGAAAGGTTTACAATCTGTTGCTGAAAGAAATCTTTCATATCTAATATGTTGTTCGATAAATCTGCTGATTGAATGATAAAAAAGTAAACAACTAGGTCTGCATACCAGAGATGGTGAGGCCACCAATAATTGCTGCAGTCCATGACAAACATTGATTCGTGAAAATTTCACGTCTCTATGATCACCGGGATATGGACAACAGCATATAGGTTGCTACGGCAACATATCACACATATTCACTTTTGCTCTGACGTAAGCCTGTCGCTTCTGGGCTTGTTTTATCGCTGTCTGTTCGATGGGATTGGTGACTTTGCTTATGGTTCTTTTGTTTCGAAAAGACACAGCTAACCCAGATGACAAGAATGACGTCGAATGCCAGTGCAGCCGCAAGCAGCCCTACTGCCCATGGCAATAAATTACATGCTGGAAATACAAGAATAGATCCATGATGCTTATAACAGTATACCAGCCTACAAAACAAAGTAAATTACACATACAAAAATTTATTTCTGATTTTGATACCCTTCTAATAGATTTTAGAAACTCTGGAAGCTGCAAGCCAGTAAAAAATACTATACAAAGTCAAAGGATTTTTCATGAATGTCTGAACTCAAAAAGTCCTGTTTTTAGGATAATACCCTACAATCTTGGCTTAAAAAATAAGATCATGCCTCCATGACAACCATTTATTGGCCAATCAAAATTTACAAAATTTAAATCCCATTGCTAGTTTCTACTTCGGTATATAAGACCAATCTGATGTCAAGCACTGCTAGTTCCCACTGCGATGGGATGAATTTAATCATTGTACATGTATACACATACACTTTGATACAGTAGAACCTGTCTTGAAAGACCACCCATTGGCCACAAAAATGTGCTCTGCTCCAAACGGTGGTCTCTGGTGACAGGTTTAGTTATTTTGAAATGTAGGTCCTTTCGCCAAAAATGTGTGGTCTGTCAAGACAGGTGGTCTCTCATGGCAGTGGTCTCTCAAGACAGATTTCGCTGTACAGTGACACGTCTGGAGACAACGCTTCCATGGATGGGACACCATTGGTCTTAAACGACTACACATTCCTGGCAGTACATTCTACACTTTTATAAGATCTATGTAACTGAACCTGTTACCAACGACCACCTGTCTTAAGAGACCAGTTTCATGGCTTGAATGGGGTGGTCTTTCAAGAAAGCTTCCACTTTATAATATAAATTATTATCCTTATCTGTTACTTACTTTCAGTTACAATTCCCACAATGGCTAATGTTGTTCCCACAACAGTGAGTATGAGGCCCATTAGCAGCAAAGCCCGGTGGAAGTTGTTAATAGTTACTGTAAAGAAAGAAAACTCACGATCAAACACATGCAAACAGTGATTTTTGTTAAGTCAAATGAAATTTCATGTACGTCTCTCTATTTCTCGGAAGTATAAGATCCTGATGTATGGTATACACAGCTTAAACTATGAGGAAATTTGTTTTTTTTTCATTATGCCCTGGGATTGGTCAGGGATATGACAGCAACATAAACCGACACCATCTACATACGATGAAATCCAGCCTGAAGTACTGGTACAGACTGGAAATAATACCACCACAGAATCAAGACTACTTATTAATCAAACAAAAGTTATTAATAACCAGCCCTACATGTATTTCTTTCACAATTGGCACCACCCAAGAATATATTCCACCCAGAAGCACTTTGGCCTGAAGCGTTGGTGGTCTGAATTATAGAGTTAAAACTATACGCTGGCGTTGATCTACTCCTTTTTTCCTACATGTGTTCACCGCTTGCATTGTAACGGAGCAGTACAGAGGACTCCTACCTTACGACTACCCCGAAAAGTAGACCACCTCAGAAATAAACCCACCCCAAAAATAAGACCGCCCCAAAAATAAGACCACCCCAGAAATAAGACCACCCCAGAAATAAGACTATCCAACAACGGGACAACGGACGCCTGCATGATGACAGCAACTCTGCTGGGTAAACACAAGCAGTGCTAAAAATGATCTTATGCAGAGAAATGACACTGGCTGACAATACATGGACTTGGCTTTGTTTTCTGACTTCAGATTCTTCTGGAAACTGAGATTTTCTATCTCCAGGCTTACTGCAGCATCAGTTTCGTAAAAACATCCAAGATTTAGACAGAATCATGAAAACATGACCACATGTTTGGGTCACCGATTACAGTATTCAGAGTGTATAGTTTTCACTAGACCATGTAGACATCTTAAAGAATACTCTGAATACGCTGAGCCCTCCAGTTTAGTCGACTAACCTTTGCGTTCATCGCAGCAGTGAAGATAGCCGCGGACAACCAACACCAGTACTACCGCACAAGCTGTAGTGACCACACACCCTGCCACAGACAGGCCAACAGCTGGGTCATGCCAGGGGTTACCTGAAAGAGGTCATGGGTTGGTAGTTTGTTTTTTAAATACAGTACTCCCTCTCTTAAAGGGCATTCTCTAGAGAGGACACCTCTTTAGAAAGGACACAAATTCTTGTCAGCAAAGCATGCAAAGTGCTGTGACTGCATGTCAGGCTCCCTCTTACCATTTAGGATACCTCTCAGGACATAATTGTTTCGCAGAACCCTGAAGGGGTGTCCATATTAGAGGAGGACTACTGTGCTGGCATTATCAGTTCACACATAATATTAAATCTTGACAAATGAAATCAAGAGTCCGGCCTGCGTTTTAAGATCATCAGCTATGAAAGTTATGTGACCTAACAGTACTTTATTATTTCAGAGGCCACTTTCCAGAAAAATCTCAAGACGTCTAAAACTGATCATAACCAAGGAGAAAACAATGGTTGCTATGGGCATGATAGAGTAAACAATGGTTGTCATGGTGAACAGTTGACTTAAAGTGTGTACCGTGAGTTTCTAAACATGCTAAAGCATGTTTTTTTTTACTTCGTCTTGCTAGGAAAACTCAGGCCGGTTTCTTAAAAAAAATTTTTAAATTTTCTAAGTCCACTCGTGATCAAACAAAACCACCTATAATCTATGGGAAATTGCAAACTTTTCACAATCTCCGGTTGATGTCAGACCCTGCTTGCAGGTTTTAAATGCAAGGGTGATTAATGAAATTAAATCTTTACACATGCAATTTAGTCTTAGAAGTCAAGAGAGCATGCACGACTAAGAGCAAGTGATGCACACATACATTCAGCATGCCAGCTTAGTTTCATTGCAAATACATGGTCACGTACATGCATATATCATGGTCTTTAGACATCTATCAACAAGAGTACTTCAGTACAGAGTTCAGATAATTTTTCAACTTAAACTTTTTAAAAAAACTCTTAGTTATATAATTAACTTAATTATAACGGTTGTATCTTAAGCTTACTGCTAGATCTTCGCGAGGTGTTACTTTGCACAGTGAAGCCATTCTTAATATCAAAATAAAAATAATTTACCAGACTATTAACCTGTTAACTGTTTTACCTACTATAATGTAGTACAGCAGTGTATTGCAGCCATCATACGTGTGCCTTATTATCTCGTACGTACAGCTTAATAAGTCACACAAAAAATGACTTAATACGTCATACATATAATTTAGTATCTTGTACGTTAGTAACACCTTAATAACTTGCATGTGTGTAATGCTAACTTGTACATACGATTTATGAAATTTATATATAAGTTGCTTATAGAATGACGTGTGTATTGCGGAATCCTGTCAGAAGTGAGGCAGGCAATCGCTGGATCTGTATTTTCGCTTACGGTTAAGACAGCCAGATATTTTGACATGCCTTTCTCATGTCACGATTCAATTGCTATATTAACCTTTAGAATATCCATGAGATGCGTGACTGTTCAGATGGAAACATAATTTTGACATACCCGAATTAAGGGAAGTTGAAATGTAAGGGGCGAGGTCAAGCATTATATACAGGTCTCAAACCCCTATTTGCAATTTGTAAGTACGAGTTAATAAGTCCTCTGTACAGCTTAGTGAGTCATATGTACGAGATAATAAGTCATGCGTGCAACATATATTTTTTCACACTCGGCGGCAATATGCTTCTGTAACCTAGCTATTTTCTGATTTTCTTCCAAGCAACCCGGGCCGCCAGCCACCCGTCCCAGTTATAACACACCCACCACCGCAACCCACCACCTAACGTCAAACCTGCCACCACATGCACCACCTGCTGCCATAACAACCCCTACCACCTGGCAAAAAGTCACTAGGCAACCATGGAGTAACCTGTCTGTGTTGTTCGACAGACTTCTGCATGTTCTGTTAAGTCCTATTTGGGCTCGTAACCACAGTACATGTATGTGTTAGTAAAGAAAAGACTTAAGAGTTTCATTATTCAGTCATAAACATCAAGGAAATAATTCATGATGGAAGAATGTGAAAAGGGTCAAACACATGTCTAAATGTGTTTATTTTTGGTGTTTATTTTCATTTTTTCCTTTAAATTATTTCGGTGTTATCTGTGGTACATTTAATTATTATTTATGTTCTTTCTGGTCCTTTCTGGCTGGAATTAGGTATTACTTATTATAATTATTACTTTGACATACATTTCTGTCCGGTTAAAATCTTTTGATTCACAGAAAGGGGCCTGGGTCAGCACAGTCACTGTGTACTTTACTTATATCCTGATGTGTATGATCTCGTGCATTGTCTCCTGTGTGTTTGATCCAAATAAATATACATACATACACATACATGTAGTTACAGGGTCAATATAGCATGATAGGGCTTAAACTGAACCTTGCCCTAATCATGCTTGATAATAGGTCAATATTTAGTTCTATTTTCGTCATACATGTCATTTCCACCAAGAGCAAAGGGTAATTTTTCACGAACTTTTAGGGATTACCGCACATCCCCCAGAACAGTCCAGAGATTATACGAGCATACTGGGTACACGTTTTGGACTCAGTCCATAGTTATTAAAGAACATGAAGATTTACTGTGGCTGAGCCTGGATATTGGTAGCTCTTCCCAAGGCTGAAACTGTTGGCCATCAGTGGTCTGTCAGGCCTTCAGGATGCGACCTTGGGGTACGAGACCAACTGCCATATATATAGGACAACATCCCACACTGTGCGCCCCCTCAAAGCCCTGGGGGTGTCCCTGTCACAGGGACACCCCCAGGGCTTTGAGGGGGCGCATCTCTTAACGGCCTGACATATACTATCCCTGAATCATGCGAAGAACGATACTGATGGCCAAAAGCTCGCGATGAGCCACTAATATACAGTTCCAGCTACGATAAAACTTCATGTTACTCCAGAAATACAAAATGTAGCTGAACCCCACCTATATGTGTAACATGCAAAAAGTGCAAAATACTGCAAACAAACCATACATATATATGCAGTGTGCACAATGTGTGTGCTGTACATTATTATCATGCCAACATTGCCTAAGATAAAAAAGTACCGACAAATTGGCACAAATTCAAAGAGAACATTTTGGAAGAATAAACCTTAATTACTGAAGATACATGTATACCGTACACCTTTAAGGTCACGAAACTGCGGATAATACATGTTTTTCTACGGTAGGGGACTATGGATTGTTGTGTGATTCAATAGGACGTATTTTTTAGACCCTTTGGCGGGAAACATTTCCGCAGAAGAAGTGAAAAGGCATGAAAATGGAGACTCGTCATGATTGGCAGAGCTTTCATATGGTGCAATCTGATTGGGTCATATGACTAAGGTACTTTGACTTCCAACTGAAACCGACTATTCATGCTGAAAATTTGTGGTGCCAAATACAGTGAATACTAGTACTATAACCATTCAAGTTAAACGCTTGGACACCACTTTTAAGCAAGGGAGAAGTTGTTATGGACAAATTTACTGTACGAGGTGTCTTTAATGTATACAGTGGTCCCAGTGGTCCCTCCCTTAATGGACACTCTCTAGAAAGGACACCCCTCTATTAAGGACACAACTTTTTGTAGCAAGTACTGTGAATGCATGTGGTGTTCCCTCTCACCAAAGGACACCTATCTAATAAGGATAGAATTTTTGGCAGAAGGAGTTTCCTTAGTAGAGGGGGACTACTGTACTGGTAGTAAGAAAAAGCACTTACTGAGCCATAATTACGACAATAGCTGAAACGAAATCTCACTACGCCAAGCAAACCAATACTAAGTACATGTTGTTACTATTAGGGTAACATGATCCAGCTGAATCACCCTCCATGATGCATCTGGATCATGTGACACATGATCCAGAGGCATCATCTGGTAGCCATTAAGGTGCTGCGGGCTGCCTAACAAATTCAACCATCAACTGTAAACGCAAAGGGGGTGTAGAAGTCAAACAGTGCCCTATAGCTTGACTAAGTATTTCCTCCATACTAAACATCAGAGTTAGTATTGTAAATTACTAGTATTCAAATATTGCTGGAAGTTAGTTCAAAATGGTGAAAATTGCTAATGGCAGAAGGCTTTAGGTGACTCTCTGTAATAGGGAGTATAATATTAAACCCCGTGGCAGGAAAGTTTTCCGAAGATACCCGAAAGAAGGGTAAAGGCACGGAAACAGGGACCCCTCACGATTGGCAGAGCTTTAATATGTTGCAATATGATTGGCTAAAGGGTAGTCATATGACCACGGTAATTTGGCTTCCGAATGAAACCGATTATTCATACTGCGAATTTGTGGTGCCAAATACTCCCTATTGTGCTGCATTGCAATTTTTAAATTTCCATTTTATCATGCCAAGAGAAATCGTGCCTGTCCCTGATCACATGGAGCCAAAATACTTGTGACATATCTCCATCGGCATTTCCTGGTGACATTTAACATGGAGGAGGAGCTTTACCTTACTTAGCAGCTACCCTAGGGTACCTTGACAGTTTGAGGTCTGGGGTTCACTTCTGGGGTTGGAAGAAAACACTGACACACCAGTCACCAACACTGACGGAGTTATTACTGATACCGTAGTGATGCAAGCTATACCTTTGCAATGACGTAACGGTGGTGACGTTGGCTGTGGAGTATCGGTTACCATAGTTGATGACTCACAACCTACAGAGAAATCGGGGAAGGGAGGCGAGAGACATTACGGGGGGAATAAAACTGTGGTACAGTAGTCCCTCTCTAAATAAGGCCACCCTATTTGCTAAGAAATTGTGGCCACATTATAGAGGTGGCCTTTGGTGAGGGGGAGAAGTAACTACATTGATAGTACATGTAGTTGCAGCAAAGATTTGTGACCTTATTAGAGAGGGTGGCCTCTGTTGAGACTGACGACCAATAAGAGAGGGACCACTGTATTACTTAAACTTTCCAAATGAACCATGTACATATAGTGGTCCCCGTATTTTAAGACCACCCACTCAGCAAGAAAAAGTCTAAAATTGAAGGTGGTCTTAAAACAATGTAAGAGAGGGAGACTTATATCATGTACATGATGTACACTGAAAATATAAAGTGGTGTTGCTGATGGGCAGTCTTAAAGTACAGGGAAGTCTTAAAACAGAGAGGTCTTAAATCACAGGGACACCTGTATATCATGCATAATGGCCACAAGCAGTGAATGAAATTACCAGATATATTGGCAGGCTTGGACGGGGGTTTTCACATAAGACTTAGGGGAAATATTGTGTTTTTTACTCAGACTGTCTACGTTTTGTTCAGCAAATTTTTTTTCCGAGCTGCACAGCTTTTAAAATATTTCTGTTAAAACCTAGCTATGCAAGTAACACAAGGGAAGATGTTCTTTCTTTTTTTAGGAAGTTTGTTATGACTGATAACGAGTGATTTCTCACTTTGAACAAGTAGAAATAGTGATTTCTGGCTTTGAACAATCAACAGGCCAGAAGCTTATTGAACATTAACAAGATTAATGAACGTACAGAAGAAAATGCCACTTTTTGGCTGAGTGCGTACTTGATCCGCTCTAACTGCATGAGCACTATACAAGGACTTGTTGCAGGGCATGGATGGTCTCAAGATCCCATCTATTATAGATTAAACCCAGGGTGCATTTTGCTCAGAAAATAGTGAGGTTTTCATAGTGACCAAATTCACACACTAATTTTTAGGAGTCCATTCCACTGTATGTGTCAGCAGTAAGGTTCTATTATATGTGTCAGTGGCAAGGTTCTATTGTATGTGTCAGCAGTAAGGTTCCATTGTATGTGTCAGCAGCAAGCTTCTATTATGTGTGTCCAGGTGGTCAACATACACAGGTGACTGATCTTTAGAGGACATCGCTGCCTTATGCGCATTGACATACTGACTAGCAGTCGTCCCTCTCTTAGTGCCCAGTCTCAACAGAGGTCCCCCTCCCTAATCAGACCTTCCAGAATTCCACGCTCCAAAAATGAAAATTCTGGGGTAAAAAAAGTAGAAATTCTGCAAATCAGAAAATGCAAATTTTGCACTCAAAAACTGCTCTAAATAGACCGCTCAGAATTCTGCGCTCATGAAAATGCAAATTTCATTCTAAAATATCGAAATTCTGTGCTCAGAAAATGCAAATTTTGCACCCCAAAACTGCAATGATTTTCTAACCAGACCACCCAGCATGTTTTTTTCTGCACTCAGAAAATGGATAATTTTTCCAATGCCATGGAAAGTCAGCTTTTCCGCAATTTTCCACACAAAATCGAGCTTCGCAAGATCCCATGATCACAGAATCGCGGAATCCTGCCTAATGTGGACAATTTTGCCGTTGCTACTACGGAATGCCTTTACCATGTTTATTTGACCTTATTAGATAGGAGCCATTGACTTAGTCCTTTCATTGCAATGATCTGGCTTGTACCAATACAAGGAATGCACTTTGTGGGTACAGTAAAACCTGTCTTGAGAGACTGTCATGAAGGCCACCTGTCTTGAAAGACCACAATCTTTCAACACTGAGAACTGCACTTAACCCTGTTTAAATAAAACTGAACCTGTCAACAGAGACCACCTGTCTTAAGAGACCACCACCTTATGGCAGAAGGGCTGCTCTATCCGGACCAGTTCCACTGGATCACCTATGTGTTGTGGCTACCCATCACCTTTATATGTCCCTGTGTCGTGTTTTATACAGCATACTCATTCTAGCCAGTGATAGGTGTGGTACATGTATATGTCAATACGAGGTTGGAATTAGCTTTGTGCCTGATTGTGAGGATAGAGAGATCGAGGAAATGGATGAATGAAAAAGTTTACGAAACTTTCAGTCATACAAACAAAATGCAGCAGTCCCTCTATTTTACAACCCTCTGTTTTAAGACCACCCTTGGTTATAAAACCACTTGATTTGGTCGCAAAGGGTAATTTTCTGTGTTAAATGACCTTTATTTTAAGACCACCTGCCATATAAGACATTTTGTTGGTCCCATGGGTGGTCTTAAAATAGAGGGACCACTGCACAGTCAAAACCTGCCCTAAAGACCACTTGTATATAAAGACCACCTGCTTATAAAGACCCTATTTTACATGTCCCCAGCATTATTCATCTCATGTTGTTGAACCTGCATATAACATGTATAAAGACCACCTGTGTATAGAGAACACATTTGGTTGGTCCCTAGGGTGGTCTTTATATATATATATATAAACTTGTGTCACTTTTAGGTTACAGCCTCAGCTATAAGATAGTGTTCCCTTCAAACTGCCTAATATGGAGTATTGTAAACCCCTTGATGGGAAAATTCTGCAAAGATACCCGGAAGAAGAGAAAAGACGCAAAAACTAAAAGTAGGTGCACGATTGGTCGAAGCTTCATGAAGTAACATTGTGCTTGTCTAAAAGGCGGCACGCCACGACTGAGGGTTGTTTGCTGTCCGAATGAAACTGATTTATGCTGCGATTTTGTGGTACAAAATACTACCTCTTGCTCACTGCATAGTTTTTGGTTGTGTATTTATATTTTATTACATGTATGTGTATTTACATGTGTGCTGCTGCTACTACTACCGGGGTATTACTACTACTACTACTACGACTACTACACTACTACTACTACTACCGGTACTACTACATGTACTACATAACTGTTCATCACGGCATTATCCCACAAAGTGATGTTGTACCCTCTGGTGGCTGTTGTGATAATTGCTGTGTGTATATTCAAGCCCTAACAGGCCATTACCGGTATTTTCAAGTGTCCAGTTATTTTCATTGCTGGAGATTTGCTAATTCATTGACAACCAAAGCGTTCAACACACATTCTGCCCACCTACCTATCTACCCCATGGGGGTATCTAAAAGGGTTTCTTAAGGGTACTACTATGCATATGGCACAAGGCAGGGATGGAAGTGTACATGTATAAGGAGTCACGACTGAAGCAAATCACAAAGCACACAAGTTGCTGGGAAAGAATGTAGAGGGATTTACATGTCCTGAGAAATTGCATCATCAACACCAAAATTTCAAAACAGGACAAGCAAAAACCTCGATCAACTTCTTGAAATACATGTACGTCTGTTTTGAACTCGGAAGGTTTTGTATGAAGTTATAAATTGCTTGTCAGTTCGCTGAGAAAATTCACTTAAGTCACCCCTCTCCAACTTAAGTATTTTACAAGAATACTAGCTGAGGAGGAACCCTGGCCCAGGCTGGGGGGGGGGGGAGGGGGGAGGAAACAATATATAATATTCTATGTACAGCTTGTATTATGTACAGTGGTCCCTCTCTAAAGGATACTATGTAGAGAGGCCACCCCTCTAGAAAGGACACAAATTTTGGTTGCAAGTACCTTGAATGCATGTGATACTCTCTCTCAGCAAAGGACACCTCTCTAATAAGGACAGAATTGTTTGACGGAAGGACTGTCCTTATTAGAGGCGGACTACTGTACATATAAGGTTAACTCTTGAAATACAAAGTACAAAAATAATCTTATGTCTGTTTATGTGTTGAAATTACAGAGCAAAGGCTATGCTTGTATTGACTCTTTTACATGTATCTATTGATTCAGTTTGAAATAAACATACTACTACTACTACTACTACTTGTCATGCAGCTTATTGAACCCACATTTTCCTATAGAGATCTGTCCAAGTACGAGAACGTTCTATAACATGTAGATACTACAGTAGAGAGCAAGCAATGGAGTAGATGCTTTGAGTACATGTCAGTAGAGTAGATAGCAATAGACTAGATATCAATAGAGTAGATAGCACAGTAGTACAAAGTAGAGTACAAGGTAGTTAGAAAGAGCATATGGCAGCACAGATAGCAATACCGCAGATGGCAATATAGCAGATAGCAATACAATAGATGGCAATATAGCAGATAGCAATATAGCAGATAGCAATACAATAGATGGCAATATAGCAGATAGCAATACAATAGATGGCAATATAGCAGATAGCAATACAATAGATGGCAATATAGCAGATAGCAATACAATAGATGGCAATATAGCGGATAGCAATACAGGACATGGCAAGGGTAGATGGCAATAGAGCATGTAGAGTAGATAGCAATAGAGTGGATAGCAACAGAGTAGATGGCAATAGAGTACAGTTGTCCCTCTCTAATAAGGCCACCTTATTTGCCAAGAAAGTATGACCACATCAGAGAGGTGGCCTTTGGTGAGAGGGAGAAATAAATACAAGGCTAGTAGTAGCACCAAACATGTGTGATCTTATTAGACAGGGTGGCCTCTGTTCAGAGTGTCCACTAAGAGAGGGACCACTGTAGACAGCAACAGAGCAGATGGCAATAGATTAGACAGCAATAAACATAGCAATAGAGTAGATGGCAATAGAGTAGGTAGTAGAGTAGAGCAATGTAGTGTAGTTATCAATGGAATATATAACAGTGTAGATAGTCATAAAGTAGATAGGAGACTAGAATGACAGTAAACTGTCACACTGAAACTTACATGGTTTTTTGTCGCTCAGACGCATGGGTTTGTCGTGGGTCCCGTACAGTTTTAAGGTTCCACTAAACAGGTGGCCTGGAGTGAAAACAAAAACATTCAAGGAATCAGTTAAGGTTTAGAACATACAGTGATGCCTCTCTTAAAAGATGCTCACTCTCTAGACAGGACACATTCTAGAGATGACACTCGCCAGGAAGTACAGTAGTCCCTGTCTAATAGGGACACCCCTTACTCAAATTATTCTGTCCACAATACAGGTGTCCTTTGGTGAGGGGGGGGGGGGGGGAGTTAAAAACATTCATTATTCCTTGCTGCCAAAAAATTCTGTCCTTATTAGAGAGGTGTCCTTTGGCGAGTGTCCCTTAAGAGAGGGACCACTGTACCACCAATGCATGTGATGCTCCCTCTCATCAAAGGACGCCTCCCTAATTTATACTGAACCATTTGGCAGGTGTTGCATTACAGAGGTTCTACTGTATGTCATGGGAAATGGCTGGCCAAACCTTCTCAAACAATACGAATTCTCTGTGACTTTGTTAATATAAATCTCCATCTGTGAAAAATCAATCTTACTCAAACATGCTCTAAAGACCACCTGTATATAAAGACCACATTTTACAGGTCCCCAGTGGTATACTTTCCATTGTATTGAACCTACATATAAAGACCACCTGTGTATAAGGACCACACTGTGTTGGCCCCTAGGATGGTCTTTATATATAGGTTTCACTGTACAGTGAGCGGTACGTTGACAGACCACAGCCATGGTTGACCACCTGTTTCAAAGGATCATATATCTGGACAGAAGGTACCACAGTTCATTGAAATTGAACCTGTCACCAAAGACAAGCTGTCCAGAGAGAAAATATTAATATTTTTTGTTCAATGGGTCATCCACTGTACACATCGATAGACATTAGACATGTAAACGGCAGGTAAATTGTGAATCAAAATATTGGCAGTCAAACTGCTGATGCATCGTAATGCATCATTCAAAAGATTCTGCAGAAAAAAAGTGAAATTTCCTTATTAGTGCTCATCGTCGAATGGCAGTTTTTCTCATTTTAACCCTGAATAAACATTTCTCCATAATGTTTATTGATTTTTGACATTAGAAGGCACATAGGATACTGTTGAGAATACCGGTAGAAGTTAATACCAATAGTGCTGCTCAGCAAAAATTAATATGACAGTTGTTGATTGCCATGCATGGGCCCTCAGTGGATGGGTATCGCTGATGCATTGATACACAAAAATAAGCATCCATGCTCCATGAAATTTGCCCAAATTGATGATCTGCAGAATCATCGATAACTCATTACAGTGAAACTTGTATATGAAGACCACCCTAGAGACTAGCACAGTGTGGTCCTTATACAAAGGTGGTCTTAAAATGCAGGTAACAGAGAAAGTATACTAGTACCCCTGGGGACCTGTAAAATGGTCTTTATAAACAGGTGGTCTTTATATACAGGTCTTTAGAGTGGGTTTGACTGTATAATATATATCCTACACACACCTGAGCTTTCAAAGTTCTCAAATGCCCTGAAGAAGTCGAGCTTCCACTCATGTTGCGGGTTCTCTCCCCAGAAATGGACTGAAAGAACACTCCAGTCCATTGTATTCGTATACGCATCAGTCCGCTGGCCTCTCAGCAGGGTTGATGTCGTGTCACCCGGAGAAGTTACCCTCAGGCCGATGTGCCCGCGATACGTATAGGACAGGTTGACATGGACCACCACGTGTTCCAGATACATGATTCTGGCACAGGCCGCCTCACTGTTGGTGTTGACGGTGACAGTTCGTGGAAGACTCCTGAAAAGAAATTGGTTTACGAGATTTAATGGCAATTTTTGGGGAGCTGCATGCCTCATTCTCAGTATGCCTAGAACACTGGGTTAGACATCGTAAAAGATAGTCGAGGCATATGCATCCTATATATCAATGTATAAGGCTACAAGAGAACAAACTGCCATGAATTAACTGTTCGCAAGCATTTATAATCCAGATATTTCCTGTACATTTCAAAAAATATATTTTCTAAAATTTTGGATGCTGAGTCAAGGACTCCACTTGGCTCTTATTTTGTAACTGTGTCAAGCCTTATGATTGGCTGAATCTTATTTTGCCAAGGTACATTGTATCAAGGCCTGTAATTGGTTGTCTTCACCTCGTCTTGCCTGTAATTGGCTGCTTCTTACATTGTCACTGAATGAAGAACTGTGAATGGCCATTCCTTTATATCCAGTTTATATTGGTCACTGAATGAACTTCAAGGTTTGTGATTGGTCATTTAATGACGGTTTGTGATTGGTCAGTTACCCTGGAGGAATGGTAATGCTGCAGTCCAGCTGGGCAGGCACTGTCTCCCATTCCTTCGCAGACTTTACCAGTTTGTAAATGTCCAACAAGCCAAAGCCGTAGTTTGGGCTCACTGCAGACAACAAGTAATCAAACATCACACATTGATCTGGCCCGTAAATTATACAGGTACAGTATAACACACAACACAACATTACACTATCATGGTGTCAGCGGCAAAAGGTTCTGGTCGAATGCACAGTGACATTTCGAAAATACAGTGGACCTTGTTTGTGATTTAAGACCTCTCCGTTAAAGAACTCCCTCTACTTCAGACCAACCATCCATGCAGGGACCATGACACAACTCTTAATTTGTTTTAATATAAACAACTCTCCACTTGAAGACCACCTTCAATTTTAAGACCATATTTTTAGCTGAATGGGTGGTCTTACTATAATGGTACTACTTTACATTACTGAATCACTCCTACCCCTGTACAACCCACCCACCCACCCACCCAGTGTTACAGCCCAGCTTGCACTACCTTTGAACTTTAAGTCAGCAGCGTTAGTGATCCAGTCATCGCTGGGCTCCAAGTGAGCGTCTGGGTTGGCGGTCTGTGTAATCAGATGCTGCACATCACGCCACGTCAGCCGAGAGCTGGGGGAAGAGGAGTTCAACATAACATTACCATAGCAACAACACAGCAAAGTTGGTTTCCATAGATACAGGGATAATTATTAACAAACAGCTCTATGTCAATGTACCCAAATGATGTGAGAAATCAGGGTTTGGCATTCTTCAAGGTACTTAATTTTAAGTTTAGTCTTAAGAATTGGACTGGCTTAAGTCAAAACTTCGACTTCAGTAAGACTGTCAAGTATTTTTCTCATCTGCATTTCTTGAAAATATGGCAAGTCAAACTTAGCTAAGCAAATAACGCAAGGCGAAATTGAATGTTTTAGGAAGGTTGCTATAGGTGATAATAAGAGTTAATTTGCACTTCGAATTTGAAATTGAAATTTGGTCTGAACGTGTGATTGAAGAAGAAAATGTTACTTTTGGTGTTGGTTCCAACAATATAACTAATGGACTGGCGGCATAAAGTCTTCAAAGTTGAAATAAAATCTAGCAAGTCGATCTCCACAAGCAAAAGAATTTGTTTGCTTGTTCTGTGTTGTTGCTTAGCTACCATATCCCAAAAATTCATCACATAGGTTTAATTTGTATGTAGCAGTTTAGTGCATTACATTGGTATTGATTTAGCAGAATATTCAATTGGGGGCATCATTTTATCATTATGGGGTGTAGATAAATTAATTTAGATTAGAGATATGGCCCAAGTGAATGCTCAAGTCACCTATGTACCATACTTAGTTTTGACTTAAGTATTTGCTTAAGTTTTGACTTAAGTGGTTTCGAGAACTATGTAAGTCAAAACTTAAGTATTTACTTATCATTAATAAGCTTAAACTTAAGTTTTGATTTTTTTAGAACTCCGCCCCAGTACCTAGGAGCTCCAGCTCAGTGTTTACATACAACATCTCAGAAAGACTTTACAGATAGCAGTGGAAGCTTCCTTTGTGACTACATCAGAATAATGACCAGCAGCAGAGATGAGTGCGGGCCGCCAATGTTAGTGAGAGTGGGCTTTGTCGGGAGTGGACACTACGAACCTGTACTTACCCAGGTACACCTGTACTTACCTAGGTACACCTGTACTTTCTTAGGTACACCTGTACTTACTTAGGTACACCTGTACTTACTTCAGTATACCTGTACTTACAGTACACCTGTATTTCCTTAGGTACACCTGTACTTCCTTAGGTACACCTGTACTTACTTCAGTGTAACTGTACTTACTTAGGTACACCTCTACTTCCTTAGGTATATCTGTAGTTACTTTGGTATACCTGTACTTCTTTAGGTACACCTGTACGTACTTAGCCTGCAAAGCCAATGCCAAAGCTCCACTAACAAAAGGAGCCGCGGCGGAGGAATCAGAGAAATCGCCAATACAGTCATCACCATCTGCTCCGTTCGTGGTTATCTGCAAATAGAAGAGAAACCCAAATGGTTACCATAGTTTTTATTTTCCCATTTCATGTCAGCACACTGGCTTATGAAGGCCCAGTTATAACAAGCAACTGTCATGCGGACACCGCATCAGTTAAGAAACATCATATGCTGCTGGCTGTTCTGACTCAGCCATAACATATGTATGTTTCACCGTAAGACTCCTGGTGTACAAAAGTTTGTTATCCATATCACTCTGACATTACTCTGGCAAGACCTGTGCCCAGTTTTTATTAAAAAGTTGAATCAAGAAACGGACTTAAGTTCCCTAATCACCTAGGCAACCATTGTCATTCCATGCTCAAGATCACTATAGACTTAAGCTAAACCAGTTACAGGGCTTCGAATTATTGCGCCGCATGGCACAAATTGACGTATTTCATTTTTAGGAAAATCTGCATACTGAATGACCTCAAAATCACCTTAACATGCCCAAAAGTTAAAAGCAGAAGCTTTTATGTCCTGTACAGTTATGCTCTGGAGCCCAAAATGTCATCTCTTGCACTCTACGATCACTTCTTTTTGTGATAATCAAAGTTTTTCACTTCCCGATAAGTTACAACTGCTTTGCAGTAAATTTCAATTTTCCCGATAAATTCGTTGAGCAGAAAATTTCAAACTCCATGTTAACAGTAGTCCCCCTCTGTTATGTCCACCTTATTTGGGTCCATGGTCATCTCGCTAAGGGCTATCTCATTACAAAGTGTGGGGGTGGGTGGACCTGAAACATTCTCAACCTCCCCTTGCAACATATTTCAATTAGTTTTAATCCCCCCTACAACATATTTCAATTCTTCTCACCATACACATATGTACTGTGATGCATTGTTCTGCACCCCCCTACAAGGTATTATAACTCTTTTGACCCCCCCCCCCACACACACACACATCTTTTCTGCTCCACCCCTCCCACCCATACTTTTCACTGGGATAGCCCTAATGTGGTCCCAATTTCTTGCCAAGTAGGGTGGCCTTATTAAGGAGGTGGGAACCTGGACTGCTGATGGTGTCAGAAGAGTAGGAGTGTGCTTTATGCACACAGTATTCATGCTCACTGAAATTTATATCCCTAGGTACCTCCTCCCCACCCCCTTCTCAGCCACATTCTTCAAGGCTGGTATAGAATACTAACTATGAAATCCTGCTCTCCGGGACCAATGCGTCCGTTATTCCTGGAGTAAGTCGTGAGCATGATAGCACTGCAGGGTTCTGTGCTGTACAGCCGACGTCCATCATAGCGGACACCGCTCACTGGGATAGTGTATATGTTATTAACATAGCCATCGTAAGCACAGGTCAGGCCATTAATCCCACCGTTTCCCGCCGCCCACACATAGATGGAGCCTTTGCCACCACGGCCCTGAAATCGCAAACAGTCGCAAACTTTTGCAGGGATTATCGTCACTATTCAGTATTCAATTTAGAGCTAAGTTTTTAAGTGGATGCCCAATTAAGGGCTCAGTACATATCAAATATAGAATCAAACAGAAGTGTTGAAGATTTAGTAATTTTAAACAGGTAAAATTTAGATTTTAACTACCATTGCTGCTATCAATTACCAAAGTACACATACACATACTTTGAATACCGCTGCAACATATTTTGGCTCCACAAACAGAATTCCACATCATCTGCTTCTATAATAAGCCTCAGGTCGTCCCGATACGTACATTAGTGATGCCATCTTTAATGGCGTTCGTTGCCAGGGTGCCAACATCACCAAGGATGTAGCTGGTTTCAGGGCGACCCCAGCTGTTGCTATAAATATCAACTACCGTATGACGGTGCTGGAGGGCTTTGGATTCTTCCTCATCCGTCAGATCTCGAGTGTCGCTGAATGGTAACACTATGCCTGAAGCAGAACACACTGGGGTTACACATAATTGTTCTATAAGCACAGCTACTACAGTGATCCTTGCGATTTAAGACCATCCATTCAGCCAGCACAATATGGTCTTAAATTGAAGGTGGTCTTAAAATAGAGGGATATTTATACTGAAAATATACCAATGGCGTCACTGAGATCCGGTCTTAAAATGGAGGGAATTGTTAAATAGAGGGGTCTTAAATCCCAGGGACCACTGTATAATATATAGTGCTTCTCCATATTAACTTTACTAACATTGAGAGAATAAAGAAGCAAGCTATATATTTAATATGTCTCTGAGGTATTGAAAATTGCTTTGATTTTTTTTTTCTGACCTACCGAAATGATAACATCCCCCCACCCCAGGTACCCTACCCCATGACATCCAAGCCATATATGATATGTCCTTCGCCACTACACATGCCACAAGCACTAAAATGTGGTCTGGGTCTCTTCACATCCACCATAACATCATGCAGCATGCAGGGAGCATATAATGTCTTCTTTGCTCCCCCCCCCCTTCCAAGAACGCCACCTTTCCCAGGTCATGCACCAGACTTGTGGTTAGAGAACATTGTGCCAAATCCTGTGGGGAAGGGACTGAGGGGAGACGAGGGTTGCAGGTAGCATATCCTTTCTGGCTGGC
>JAAUYG010065619.1_pt1 | contig 24798 bp, 18 predicted proteins | sample 7278091 | NCBI WGS metagenome assembly JAAUYG01 (sample SAMN14350201, study PRJNA611818) | marine sediment metagenome | isolation source: surface marine sediment (0.6m) | place: French Polynesia: Moorea | collected 2018-08 | reverse complement strand
GGCGAGGAGGACTGGTCGGCCACGGTCGGCAAGGGCGGGGAGGAAGGCGAGGCCGAGGAGTCGGCGGAGCACCACGACCTGCCGGAGCCCGACCGGGACCGGCTGGCGGGCATGACCTGAGGGGGGCGGGACCGTGAACATGGCTTCTGCTTCCGGGGCCTCGCTGGCCGGGCGCCGCTGGCGCCCGCCGCCCCTGATCAAGCGCCGCTGGCTGCGCTGGACCCTGGGCCTGGGCGTCGCCCTCTACCTGGCCGCCGCCTTCGGGACGATCGAGGTCAACTGGTCGCGGGTCTACGACGGCCTGCCGCGCGGCCAGGCCTTCCTGGCCGCCTTCTTCCCGCCCGACTTCACCTCGCGCTGGGAGGAGATCCTCGAGGGGATCAACGAGAGCCTCTGGATGACGGTGGCCTCGACGGTGGTCGGCATCGCCATATCGGTGCCGGTGGGGCTGGGCGCGGCGCGCAACATCGCACCGGCGCCGGTCTACTATTTCTGCCGCAGCATCATCGCCGTCTCGCGCAGCTTCCAGGAGGTGCTGCTGGCGATCTTCTTCGTCAAGCTCTTCGGCTTCGGGCCCTTCGCCGGCTTCGTGACCCTCAGCTTCGCCACCATCGGGTTCTTCGCCAAGCTGCTGGCCGAGGACATCGAGGACATGGACCCGACCCAGGCCGAGGCGGTGCGCGCGACCGGTGCCGGCTGGTTCCAATGGCTGAACTACGCGGTCCAGCCGCAGGTGCTGCCGCGCTTCATCGGCCTGTCGCTCTACCGCTTCGACATCAACTTCCGGGAATCGGCGGTGGTCGGGATCGTCGGCGGCGGCGGGATCGGGGCGACCCTGAACACGGCCTTCGAGCGCTACGAGTTCGATTCGGCGGCGGCGATCCTGCTGGTCATCATCGCCATCGTGATGGCGATCGAGTACCTCTCCGGCTACGTCCGAAAGTGGGTGCAGTGATGCCGGTCAGGGAGGAAGCCGGTCTCAAGGTGTGGCAGCGGCGCGAGCGCGGCCGGCAGCTCGCGATCTGGGCCGGCTGGCTGATCGGGGTCATGATCTTCCTCTACTGCTTCCAGCTGATCTCGGACAAGACGATCTGGTTCTTCGTCCTGGATGCGGGCACCCAGGCCGGCGATTTGGGCAGCCGGATGTTCCCGCCGCAATGGAGCTACGTCGACCAGCTCTGGGTGCCGCTCTGGGACACCTTGAACATCGCCACCATCGGCACCGCGATCGCGATCGTCGTCGCCGTTCCGGTCGCCTTCATGGCGGCCCGCAACACCACGCCCAGCGTCCTCTTCCTGCGCCCCATCGCGCTGTTCATCATCGTCGCCTCGCGCTCGATCAACTCGCTGATCTGGGCGCTGCTGCTGGTCGCCATCGTCGGGCCGGGCGAGTTCGCCGGGATCATCGCGATCGGTTTCCGCTCCATCGGCTTCGTCGCCAAGCTGCTCTACGAGGCGATCGAGGAGATCGATCCGGCCCAGGTCGAGGCGGTCACCGCGACCGGCGCGGCCAAGCCGCAGGTCCTGGCCTACGGCATCTTTCCGCAGATCGCGCCGGCCTTCGCCGGGATCTCGGTGTTCCGCTGGGACATCAACATCCGGGAATCGACGATCCTCGGGCTGGTCGGGGCCGGCGGCATCGGAATCCAGCTCAACGCCTCGGTGATGGAGCTGGCCTGGAGCAAGGTCAGCGTGATCCTGATCGCCATCCTCTTGACGGTGGTGGTCAGCGAATGGGTTTCCGCCCGGATCCGTCACGCCATCATCTGACGCTGGATCTTGCTCTGCGGACCCGAGCTGCGGGATCCGCGTGGCGGCTGGCTTAGCCCTCGCCGCCCGCCTGCCCGGCGGCCATCTTCCCGATCCGCTGCTCGAGTCCGGTGATCAGGGCGTCGAAACCCTCGCGCTCGATGACCGAGGTGTATTCCGCGCGCTTGGTCGCCACCTCGCTGAACTTGGCGTCCAGGTGGACGTCGACCGCGCGCCAGCCGGCCTCGAACTTGCGCATCAGGTAGTGCAGGGGAATGATCTCGCCGTCGGCCTTGACCAGCTGGTTGCGGACCAGGACGGACTTCCGCAGGCCGGCTTCCTCGCCCAGGACCTCCATCTTCTCGCCGGAGTAGCCGTTGAAGCGGGCCGCGAAGGTCGCGATGCTCATGCGCGAGAAGGCGTCGACCAGGCGCTCGCGCTGGGCCGCCGACAGCTTCGACCAATGCCGGCCGACCGAGATCCGGGCCATGACCGGGAAGTTGAAGGTCTCGCTCAGAACCGGCGCCAGGCGCTGATAGCGCCCCTCGTAGCCGAGCTGCACGGCGTTCTTCATGGCGTCGAGCAGGGCCGCATTGAGCCGGGCCACGGTCTCGCCGGGGCTCGTCGTGTCCTCGGCGGCCGCGGGGGACCCCAGGGCCAGGAGGAGCGTCAGGATGACAAAGAAGAACCGTGACACAATATCTCCACTGGTGCGTGTTTCTGCCGGGCGGTAAGCTTCCGCTCGGATGGAATGCTCGCCGTTTCCCCCGTCGGGCATTAGGTCGTATCTTTCGGCTTACAAGTCAATGTGGTGTCATAAGCCCGCGCCAGCGCCCCGGCACCCGGGGCGAAGACTGGCCGGCTCGAAATCGGAGGCACAGTCTTGACAGTCGTCGTTACCGGTGCCACCGGCTTCGTCGGTTCGGCCGTCGTTCGCAGCCTGCTCAAGCGCGGCGAGACCGTTCGCGTGATGGTCCGCGCCGGCAGCGACCGGCGCAACCTCGAAGGCCTGGACATCGATGTCGTCGAGGCCGACCTCCTCGATCCGGACTCGCTGGCGACCCTGGTTGCCGGCGCCGGCGGGCTCTACCACCTCGCAGCCGACTACCGGCTCTGGTCGCGCCGGCCCGACGAGCTCTATCAGGCCAACCTCGAAGGGACCCGCAACCTGGTGCGGGCTGCGGCCGACGCCGGGGTGGAACGTATCGTTTACACCAGCTCGGTGGCGACCCTTGGGATCCATCGGGACGGCACGCCGGCGGACGAGGAGACGCCGTCGCGCCTCGAGGACATGATCGGGCACTACAAGCGCTCGAAATACCTGGCGGAGGAGGCGGTCAAGGAACTGATCACCAAGGACGGCCTGCCCATCGTCATCGTCAATCCCTCGACGCCGATCGGGCCGCGCGACGTCAAGCCGACCCCGACCGGGCGCATGATCGTCGAGGCCGCGGCCGGCCGCATGCCGGCCTTCGTCGATACCGGGCTCAACGTGGTTCATGTCGACGATGTCGCCGAGGGCCATCTTCTGGCCTATGACACCGGCCAGATCGGCGCGCGATACATCCTGGGCGGCACCAACATGACCCTGGCCGAGATCCTCGAGGGCATCGCCCGGCTGACCGGCGGCAAGGCGCCGCGGGTGAAGCTGCCGCACGGCCTTGTCATGCCGATCGCGGCGGCGGCCGAGGCCTGGTCGCGCCTGCGGCCCAACGGCACCCCCTTCGTCACCGTCGAAGGCGTCCGCATGGCGCGCAAGAAGATGTTCTTTTCCAGCGCCAAGGCGATCTCCGACCTGGGCTACCGCTTCCGGCCCTGGGAGGAGGCGCTGGCCGACTCCATCGAGTGGTTCAAGCGGGGCGGCTACCTCCAGTAGCCCCGGGTCAGTAATCGAGCTTGAACTTGACGCCGGACTTGGTCTCGCCGGTCTGGCTGACCTCGGACTCGACCGAGATGTTGGGCGTCAGCTCCACCTCCACGTTGATGGAGCTGGATTCGATCGTGGCGCCCTGCTTGACGCCCAGGTAGACCTCCTCGGTGACATACTTGCCGGCCTTGACCGCGGGCGCCGGGCCGTCCTTGCCTTCGGTCGTATCGAGCTGAAGGACGTCCACCCCGACGGTCTGCCGCAGGAAGCCCATGATGTCGAAGCCGCCGGAGCCGCCGGTGAGCTCGGGCAGGGCGACCGCGAGCTGGGCGGCCTCCACGGCGGTCAGGTTCCCGACGCCCTTGTTGAAGAGAACCCGCGACACGATCTCGTCCTTCGGCAGCTCCGGCCTGGAGGTGAGCGCGATCTCGGGGTTCGAGACGGGTCCCGTGACCCGCGCCGTGACGACGAGATCCTCGGTCTCGTACTGCGAGACGATGTCCAGCTCGGGCTCGGCGCCCGGGTCGTCGGGCAGCTTGATGCGGCCGGACTGAAGCTCGAAGGACTTGCCGACGATCGACAGCCGGCCTCTGACCAGGGTGATCTCGCCCGAGACTCTCGGCGCCTCGGCGCTGCCCTTGATCAGAAGCCTGCCGGACCATTCGGAGTCCAGGCCACGGCCGCGGACGAAGACCTGTTGCGGGAACTCGACCGCCATGTCGAGACCGAGGCCATAGGGCGCCTGGCGCTCGCTCACGGCGCGCCCGCCCGGGGACCGGCCGGTCCCGTCCTCCTCGATCACGTCGAGCTTGACCACCTCCGGCGGGAGGCTGCCGAGGATGCTGACCTCGACCCGATCGGTCACCAGGCGCCCCGTCAGCCGGGCCGCCTTGGCGTCGCCTTCGATCCGGAGCTGGCCGCTGGCGGCGCCGGTGACCTCGTCGCGCCTGACCAGATGGAAGTCTTCCAGCTCCGTCGAAACGTCGAAGGCAAATCCGGACTCGGGCGACAGGGCGATCTGCCCTTCGGCCGAGAGCGCGCCGTCGCCGCCATCGCTCGCGGAGAGGCGGGCGATCCTGGCGGAGTCCTTGCTCAGCTCGACCAGCAGGTCGAGGTCCTTGAGCAAGGTGCCGGCCTCCAGGCTCTCGTACTCCGCGCCGCTGACGGCGATCTGCCCCTCGACCCGCGGCTTCGCGAGGGTGCCGCGCAACGCGATGTCGATGTCGCCTTGGCCCTGAAGGCGATGGTCGGCGACCGGCAGGAAGGCCAGGAGCCTGCCCGTTTCACCCTTCCAGCTGAACCGGCCTTGGATCGGCTGGTCCTCCGGCAGGCCGGGCGCCAAGCCGCGGGGATCCAGGCGCAAGGGGAGATCGGCGGAGAACTCGGCCTCGGCCGCCTCGGCGGCGCGGACCCTGCCGTCGAGCTGCGCGCGGCCGTCCTGCCAGCTTCCGGTCAGCGTGATCTCCGAGGCCGGCGCGCCGGTCAGCCGCGATGTCCGCAGGTCGCGCCCCTGCGCCGAGAGGCGGCCGCGGGGCGCTGTGCGCGGACCCTCGATGCTGGCCTCCCCTGAGATCCGTCCGTCGAGGCCGAGCGGCGCGGCGAGGTCGACGAGCCGCGCCGGCAGGTCGTCGAGCTTCAGCGAGGCCTGCAGGCTCTTCGGCTCCAAAGCCGCCTCGGCGGCGAGGCGGCCCTCTCCGATGCCGGCGCTGAATCCGCTCAGGCGGAGGCTCTCGCCTGCCAGCTCAAGGCGGGCTGGGCCGGCCAGTCGGAAGCTCTCGCCCAGGGCCTTACCTTCCGCCTCCCGCAGCTCGGCTGTCAGGGCGCTGTCGCTCAGCGCCAGGCGGCCCTTCGCCTCGATCGCCAGCGGCTCGATCCAATGTCCCTCGGCGCGCAGGCTCAGGGCGAGATCGCTCGCGCGGCCGTCGCCGGTGACGGCGAGGCCGTCCAGCGTCAGCGTGTCCCGGCTCAGGCCCCGCCCCTCGAGCTCGAAGCGCCCCGGCCCGCCGGCCACGGGATCCTCGGCCTCGAGCGTGAGCGCGAGTCTCGCCGCCTGGAGCGGGGCCGAGGTGTCGTCTGTCTTCAGGCTGGCGTTCTCGATGGCCGCGGCCAGCCGCGCCGACTGGCGGCCCCCGGTCTCGCTCAGCTCGAGCTCGGCCTCGCCCTTTCCCCCGCCCGACAGCCCGGCCAGGGCCAGAACCCCGCCAAGATCCCGAAAGTCGGCGCGAAGCTTGCCGATCACCGGGCCGCCGCCGAGGGGCGCGGCGAGCGTGCCGGTGACCTTGCCGTCCGGCGCGCTGGCCTGCAGCGACGAGAGGCGCAGGTCTTGCTCCTCCAGGGACAGCTCTGTGGCGGCGCTGAGGGGGCCGAGCGGGCTGCTCGCCTCCGCCTCGATCTGGGCGGCCACTGTCGGTGCGAGGCTCGTGGTCCGATAGGCCGCCGAGATCTTCGAGAACTCGACGCCTTCCAGCCGCAGGGCTTCGGCCGAGGCCGTTCCCGTCACCTTGGGATCGCCACTCGGACCCTCCAGGCGCGCGGTGACGGCACCCGCTCCCTCGAGGGTGACGCCCAGGGCCTCGGAGAGCAGCCCGGTCTCGGGCAGCGACAGATGAAAGCTGCCGGATAGCCGCTCGAAGCCTTCCAGGAGCGCCAGGTCGCCGCTTGCCTCGGCGGCTGCGGTCGTGATCTTCATGCCGCGCAGCGTCAGGCTCTCGGGCGCCAGCTCCAGGTGCGATTCCAGCGCCGCCTCGGCGGAGAGCAGGCGTCCGACGATCTCGACCTCGCTGTTCGCGTCCCGCAGGCGTCCTCGCAGCGCGCCGGCGAGGCGGCTGCCGAAGCCTTCGATCTTCAAGGGGCCCTCGATCTCGGCGCTGCCCTTGAGGCCCAATCCGGTGATCGCATCGAGGCGCGACAAGGTGAAGTAGCCTGCCTTGGTCTCGATCTCGCCCCGGCCGTCGTCGAGCCCCAGGTGCCCCGAGGCCTCGACCTCGAAAGCCTCGCCCGTCAGCGCCAAGCGCTCGGCTTCCAGGACCGAGGCCGCGAGATCGAGCTTGCCCTCGAAGTTCGCCTCGAAGGCCCTGCCGAGCGCGGACTGAAGCTCTTGGTCGTCCCGGACCTCCAGATCCTCGATCCCGGCGACGACGGTCAGTCGGCCGCGGGCCGGGGCCGCGAAAAGATCCTCCCGGGCCTGGAATTGCGCCTCTACCCGCAGGCCCTCGATCGCGACCCCATCGACGGCCGCCTCTGCCGCACGAAGCTCGGCCGCGATCCGCGGGCGGGAAAGGCTGCCGCCGAGGGTGACCACCGCGCGGCTGCCGTCGATGCGCTCGGCGCCGAGCCACCGGGCCAGGGGGCCGTCGTCGCGCAGCTCCGCCGTCAGCTCCGCCTCGATCCGGTCGCCGGCGGGATCGAGCGCGCCGGTGCCTTCGACCACCAGGGCGTCGCCTTCGAGGGACAGCTTCGTGACGCTCAGAGTGCCGGCCCCCCGCCAGGCGCCTTCGATGCGGAGGCTCTGCGCGCCGGCCAGGAGCGGCCAGGGCGGCTCCGTCGTCGCAGGCGTGACCTGCGCCTCGGCGCTCAGGTCGAAGGCGATATCGGCGCCGCGGCGCAAGGTGAGATCGGCCTCGCCGCTCAGGAGGCCCTCCAGCCTGGCGGTCAGCTTGCCCCGCCAATCGCTCAGCGGCCCCTTGCCGGCCAGGCGCAGATCGACCGCCGGTCGTCCGGGAAGATCCAGCAGGTAGTCCGAGAGGCCACCTTCGGCCTCCGACAGCTCGAGCGTCAGGGACAGTCCGTCCTCCGCGGCGCGGTAGGCGGCCTCGGCGGCCAGGCGGCCAGTGCCGCCGTCGCTGCGCTCGATGTTCAGACGGGCGTCGAGCGAACCGTCCGGCTGCGCCCGGCTCCCGCCGTCGATTTCGAAGCGGGCCGCCTCGCCGAGGATGCCGGGGGCCAGGTCGAGGGTCTCGACGGCCAGGCGCTCGACGACGATCTCGACCGGCAGCTTCGGGATCGAGAGGCCGGACTCCGCCTCTTCGGCCTCCGGAGCCTCCGGCGGGCGCAGGACGCTGATCGACTCGGCGCTCAGCATCGCCACCTCGAGGCGGCCCCGCAGGAGGCCGCCGAGGCGCCAGTCGATCGCGAGGTCTTCGGCCCTGAGCCAGGCCCCCTCCGCATCGCCGACCGTAAGCCTGGGGATCCTCAGCGCGTGCGGAAGCCTGCCGCCGAGGGCCTCGATGGCAACCTCGCGCTCGCCCGGCGTGCTGAGGACCGCTTCCGCCTGGCGTCTCGCCCAGTCACCTCCGGCATCGCTCTGCAGCCAGGCATAGAGGGCGCCGGCCGCCACCAGCAGCGTCAGCGCGACGCCGGTGGCGGTGAGAGCAAGGCCGCGGAGGAGGCGCTTCGCTGTCGGCATTTCAGAAGGCTTGCCCAAAACTGACATAGAACTGGAAATCGTCGTCGACGTCGTCGCGTGGGTTCAGCGGCAGCGCCACGTCCAGGCGCAACGGCCCGAACCCGGTAAAGTAGCGGAAACCGAGGCCCGCCGCCCAGCGGAAGGTCTCGTTGAAATCGGGATATGGAGGGTCGAAGACCGTGCCGCCATCGACGAAGGGCACCACCCCGATGTCCTCGGTCAGCCTGATCCGGACCTCGCCACCCACCTCGAGCAGGGAACGCCCGCCGAGCGGGTCGTTGTCGTCGTCCAGGGGACCGACCTTCTGGAACTCGTAGCCGCGGATCGAGCCGCCGCCGCCGGCGTAGAACCGGCGGTCCGCCGGCACGGCCTCGGTCCGCTCGCCGACGATCGAGCCGACCCGCCCGCGGCCGGCAAGGACGAAACGCTCGTCGGAATCCAGGCTGTGGTAGGCCGCGCCGCCGAGCGTCGCCTTGAGGAACAGCAGCTGGTCGCTGCCGGCGCCCACCGTCGGCGTCAGCGTCAGGCGGAGCCGGGTCCCCGCGGTCGGATCCAGGGCATCGTTGCTGTCGTCCCGGACCCCGGTCAGCGGGAAGCCGAGGAGTCCCAGTTTCCGCTCGTCGTCGCGGTCTGTCTCGTCCAGGATCGAATAGGCGGGCGCAGCGCCGGCGGAGACCTGCCAGTTCTTCAGCCAGGGGCGTTCCAGGCCAAGGTAGCCCTCGACGAAGAGCTGATCGAAGGCGTCGGTGTCCCGGTTGCCGCCGGAGGCGTTGGCCAGGAGGTTCTGGTCGCGCTCCCAGAAGGACGGCTTGCGGAAGGCCGCGTTTCCGAGCTGCTCGACCGGAGACCCGGTCGCGCTGAGCTTCAGGGTCTCGTTCTTGCCGAGGATGTTGCGGTGTTCCCAGAAGACCTCTCCACCGGGGCCGATGTCGGTGGAGAAGAAGAGCCCGGCGCCGATGGTGCGGTGCTTGCCTTCCGCCAGCGTCGCCTTCATCGGCACGCGGCCCTCCTCGTCGAGGCTTTCGGCGCCACCGATCGCCACGCTCTCGAAGAGCCCGGTCCCGGAGAGGTTGCGCCGGGTCGAGTCGACCTTGCGCCGGTCGTAGACCTCGCCTTCCGACCAGTCGACCAGGACCCGCAGGTAGTCCTCCTTGACCTCCTGGAGGCCTTCGACGGTCAGGGGCCCGAAGCGGGCCAGGCGGCCGGCCGAGACCGAGAGACGGACGGTCATCTGCCGTGCCTGGTGGTTGACGATGGACTTGCGCTCGGCGATCCGGGCGAAGGGGTGGCCCCGCTCGGTGAGCAGGGACACCAGCTTGCGCTCGGCGGCGACGATGTCCGGGGCCCGAGCCGGCATGCCGATGTCGATACCGATTTCTTCGAGCCGGGGCCGGGAGTCCGTCGCGACCGCGTCCGCGTCCGTATAGCCGATCTCATAGGCGGCCAGGCCGTAGCGCGGCCCGGGCATGACCTCCAGGGTCACGCTGCGGGTGCCCTCCGTCTCGTCGATCCGGTACCCGGTCTCCGCCGCGTAGTAGCCTTCGGACCGCAGCGCGGTCTGCAGGCGCTCAAGGTCCTCCTCGGCGCGGCGCTCCAGTCCCGCAAGGGTGGCCGGCGGGCGGGCGACCAGGCCGAAGAGCTGGGAGCTGGCTTCGAGGATGTCCCGCAGATCGGCGTCTTCGACCCCCTCCAGCACCGGAAGGTAGGTGGTGGTGGGGCCGGTCGCGGCGGAGTCCGCTTGAGGTTGAGCCCATTCGTAGCCGTCGCGCTCCTCCGCCCCGACCGTTGTCGCGATCAGGCACAGCAGAAGGGCCGCAAGTCTCACGGCGGTCCGCGGCTGGCGACGGTGGTGGCCGAGACAGCCTGCGGCCCGGTAGGGCAGGGCTTGGGTCTCCAAGATCCTCGTTCTCTTCCTGGCTCTCTTGCGACAAACCTAGGCTTCCACTGCGTCAGTACTAAGGCAGCCAAGGGATCGGCCGGGATCCTGTCGCCTAAGCTCCTGGGCTGCAAGCCGTCGGGCCCCCCAAGCCCAACCCCCTATGCCCAACCCCCGGTTCGGGTCCCGGGTGCCAGCTGTGGCTTAAGGATCACGCCTCGCAGGTTCTTTCACCCGGGGCGGGCTTTGGCGCTTGCTGGACCTTGAAGACGCGAGCCGGAAAGGGCACTTTTACCGCCAAAGCAGCGCCAAATGCGTCTGATTCGCAACGGCCTTCGGACCGCCTCGGACCGGATGGTGAAATGCGCGCTCGAAGTTCACGCATGAGAGGGTCCTGACCTTGCCGATACCTCTGAGACAGCAGATTCGCGTCGGTGCCTACATCCTCAAGCAGCGCCTGACCGGGCGGAAGCGCTATCCCCTGGTGCTGATGCTGGAGCCCCTGTTCCGCTGCAACCTGGCCTGCCCGGGCTGCGGCAAGATCGACTATCCGGACGCCATCCTGAACAAGCGCCTCTCGGTCGAGGACTGCATCGAGGCGGCCGAGGAGTGCGGCGCGCCCATGGTCTCGATCCCGGGCGGCGAGCCGCTGCTGCACAAGGAGATCGGCGAGATCGTCTCGGAACTGACCAAGCGCAAGCGCTTCGTCTACCTCTGCACCAACGCGCTGCTGCTGGAGAAGAAGCTCCACCTCTTCAAGCCGAGCCCCTACCTGACCTTCTCCATCCACCTGGACGGCCTGGAGGAGGAGCACGACCACGCGGTCGACCAGAAGGGTGTCTTCAAGCGCGCGGTCAAGGCGATCAAGGCGGTCAAGGCCAAGGGCTTCCGGGTCAACGTCAACTCCACGCTGTTCAACAACGCCGAGCCGGACAAGGTGGCCGAGTTCTTCGACTACGTGACAGAGGAGCTCAAGGTCGACGGGATCACGGTCTCGCCCGGCTACGCCTACGAGCGGGCGCCCGACCAGGAGCACTTCCTGACCCGCGAGCGGACCAAGAACCTCTTCCGCGACGTCTTCCGGCGCGGCGAGGGCAAGAACTGGGACTTCAGCCAGTCGACCCTGTTCCTGGACTTCCTGGCCGGCAACCAGACCTACGAGTGCACGCCCTGGGGCAACCCGACGCGCAACATCTTCGGCTGGCAGCGGCCCTGCTACCTGCTGAACGAGGGCTACGCCGCCTCCTTCACGGAGCTCATGGAGAGCACCGACTGGGACGGCTACGGCACCGGCAACTATGAGAAATGCGCCAACTGCATGGTCCACTGCGGCTACGAGGCGACGGCGGTGACCGACACCCTCAACAACCCGCTCAAGGCCTGGAAGCTGTCTCGCAAGGGCATCAACACCGAAGGGCCGATGGCGCCGGAGATCCCGCTCGACAAGCAGCGGCCGGCGGAGTTCGTCTTCGATTCCCTGGTCCGCGATGCGGTCCAGGAGATCCACGCCCCGGCATCAGAGCCCCAGCCCTCAGTGTCCCAGCCCTCAGTGTCCCAGTCCGAGGTGCGGGCAAAGACGGACAGCGCGGCCTAGGACCGCCAGCGCGCTCCGCGTCTCGGCGCCGAGCCGGATCGACGCGGGGATCTGCCAGGGCCGGCGGCAGAGCGCCGCGATCGCGGTGCCTAGCTTGACCGTGCCGTCGGCGGCGGTCGCCGCCATGGCCCAGGCCGGCAGGGCCCGCTCGGCCGGATCGGCGACGCTGCGCAGCACCAGGAAGGGCAGGCCGGCCTGCCGGGCCACCGCCGCCACCGCATGGCTTTCCATGTCCACCGCCAGGGCGCCGTGGCGCGCGAAGAGCGCCGCCTTGGCCTCCGGCGTGACCACGGCCTCCGCGCTGCCGAGCAGCGGGCCCTCCACGGCCTTCAGCCCACGCCCTTCGAGGCTGGACCTCAGCCTTCCGCGCCAGTTTGGGTCGGTCTCGATCTGCCGGCCGTCGGTCGGGATGACGGCGGTCGCCAGAAGCAGGGCACCCGGGCGGAGCGCCGGCGACAGCGCGCCGGCGATACCGAAGGACATCAGGGCCTGGGCACCCTCGGCGATCAGCCGCCCGGCGGACTCGGCGGCGCGGGCGCTGTCGGCGCCCGAGACCGCCAGCAGCGGCGCGGGGTGATCGGGCAGGGCCTCGGCGCGGGCGGCGATCTCGGCCTCGGCGGCGAGGCCGACGACCACCCCCAGCCGGGTCACATGCCGTACCTGACGCCCTGCTCGTTGGCCTGGCGAAGGTTGCGGTAGCGGGAAAGGGCCCAGAGCGGGAAGTAGGCGCTGTAGCCGTCGTAGCGGATGTAGAAGACCCGCGGGAAGCCGGTTCCCGTGTAGTAGTCCTCCTGCCACTTGGCGCCCTGCCGCGGCAGGTGCAGCAGGTAGTCGATGCCGCGCGCGACCGCCGGGCTGTCGACCTCGCCGGCGGCCATCAGGGCGAGCAGGGCCCAGGAGGTCTGGGACGCCGTGCTGGCCTTGGACTCGTCGCGGCGCTCCAGCCAGTAGGTGGCGCAGTCCTCGCCCCAGCCGCCGTCCTCGCGCTGCACGGACTCGAGGTACTCGACCGCCTTGCGGATGTGCGGCGCCTGCATGTCCTCGCCGGCGATGTTGAAGGCGCAGAGCGCCGACCAGGTGCCGTAGACGTAGTTGATGCCCCAGCGGCCGTACCAGGAGCCGTCGTCCTCCTGCTCGCTGCGCAGGTAGTCCAGGCCGCGGGCGATGACCGGGTGGTTCCGGTCGTAGCCGAGCTGGCAGAGCATCGAGAGGCAGCGCGCGGTGACGTCGACCGTCGGCGGGTCGAGCAGGGCGCCGTGGTCGGCGAAGGGGATGTAGTTCAGGTAGTGGTAGGTGTTGTCGGCGTCGAAGGAGCCCCAGCCGCCGTTGCGGCTCTGCATGCCTTCGATCCAGACCGCGGCCCGCTCGACGGCGGCGTGATGCTTCGGGGTCTTGGCCCGGTCCAGGGCGGCGACCACGACCGCGGTGTCGTCGACGTCGGGATAGTGGTCGTTGCGGTACTCGAAGGCCCAGCCGCTGGGCGCCAGGTCCGGACGCTGCGAGGCCCAGTCGCCCTTGACCTCGGTGATCTCGCGGTCCAGCAGCCACTGGTAGGCCTTGCGCATGGCGCCGCTGTCGGGGTCCTCGCCGGCCTCGAGCAGGGCGTGGGCGGCCAGGCAGGTGTCCCAGATCGGCGACAAGCAGGGCTGGCAATAGGCCTCGTCCTCGCGCACCACCAGCAGCTTCTCGATGGCGTCGCGGGCGCTCGTGAAGTCGGCGTCGTCGCGCGGATAGCCCAGGGCCTCGAAGGCCATGACCGCGTTGGCCATGGCCGGGAAGATGCCGCCCAGGCCGTCCTCGCCGTTGAGCCGCGGCTTGATAAAGTCGACGGCCTTCTCGATGGCCAGGGCGCGGCTCTTCTTCGGGAACAGGGGCTCGACCGCCCGCAGCACCTTGTCGATGCCGACGAAGACCGAGCCCAGCGCCTTGCCGGTGGCGTTCATCTTGTAGCTCTCGTCCTCCGGGTCGCGGAGGAAGAGCTCGCGGATGTCGACGCCCTTGGGGTTCTTGGCCTGGGGCTTCAGCGCCATCAGCACCAGCAGCGGCGCGATGACCGTCCGCGACCAGTAAGACACCTTCGACAGGTGGAAGGGGAACCACTGTGGCAGCAGCATGATCTCGACCGGCATGACCGGCACCGCGCGCCAGGGCACCTGGCCGAAGAGCGCCAGGGTGATGCGGGTGAAGACATTGGCCTTTGCCGCGCCGCCCCGGGCCAGCAGCGCCTCGCGCGCCCGGACCATGTGCGGGGCATCGGGATCGTCGCCGGCCAGCTTGAGCGCGAAGTAGGCCTTGACCGTCGCCGAGATGTCGAGGTCGCCGTCGAAGAACAGCGGCCAGCCGCCGTGATCGCCTTGGATCCGGCGCAGGTAGACGGCGATCTTCGCCTGCAGCTCCTCCTCGACGGTACCGAGGAAGTGCTGCAGCAGCAGGTACTCCGACGGAATCGTCGCGTCCGCCTCGAACTCGAAGATCCAATGGCCGTCGTCGCGTTGCCGCTTCAACAGCTCTTCCTTGGCGTCTTCGATCACTGATTCGAGGTTGGGGGATTCCGGTTCGATGACTCGGGCGTGGGAATCCATTGTGTGTCGACTTCCCCACTTTGTTTCTGGTAACTGCCCGCCGCGCGAGAAGGTAGAGCAGGCTGCGTTCGGGTGCAATAGCGTGAAATGGCAAGATTCTTAAGGGTTTGCAAGTTTTTTTGCTGCGGCTTGTCCCGAACGGATGGCACCTTCGATGGTTGCGGGGAAGCCGGTGTCGGTCCAATCGCCGGCCAGGAAGGCGTTGCGCCAGCGGGTTTTCGGCCCCGGACGCCGCGCCGCCGCCTCGGGCGTCTGGGCGAAGGTCGCCCGTTTTTCCTTGATGATCCGAATCGGCGGCACCTCGGCCGGATCGAGGCCCAGGGCCTTGGCGGTGTCCTGCCAGAGGCGCTCGGCGACCGTCTCGTTGGGCAACCCGGCCAGCGCCTCGGCGGCGCTGACGGTCAGGCTGACCACGTCGCCGCGCAGGAAGAGCCACTGCGCCGTGCCGCCGATCAGGCCGAGAACCGGCCCCGCACCGGGCAGGCTGACCGGCCGCGGCAGGCGGATGTGGCCGTTGACGATCGGCCGGGTATCCAGCGGCGCGTCGAGCTCGGGCAGGACCGCCTTGGCGCCGGGCGCCGGCAGGGCGACCACGAGCGAATCGGCCGGGCCCAGGTGGCGGCGCTCCGACCCGAAGTCGAGCGCCGTCACCCGCGCGCCGTCGGCCTCGATGGCGCGGAGCCGCCAGTTGAACAGGATCTCGGCCCCGTGGCTGCGGAGATAGGCCAGGGCCGGCTCGACGAAGCTGTCGGAGAGGCCCTGCTTCGCGATCAGCGGGCGGCAGGCGGCGGCGCCTCGGACGAAGGTCTCCATGACCACCGCCCGCAGCAGCCGCGCCGAGGCCTCCTCGGGGGCGGTGTTCAGGGCGGCCACGGTCAGCGGCTCCCAGAAGCGCTCCCACAGCGGCCCCTCGGCGGCGATGCGGTCGGTCACGGTGTCCCGATCCTTGGCGCAGAGGATCGCCAGGCCGCTCAGGTAGTCGCTGAGGCGGCTGCCCGGCACGCGCCGGCGGGAGAAGAGAATCCACCAGGGCAAGGGCCCGTTGTTCGGCCGCAGGGTCCAGCGCTCGCCGTTGCGCAGGTCGAGGAAGGGGAAGCTGGCCTCCGGCGGCCCGATCAGGCTGTCGCCGGCGCCGATGGTGTCGAGGAAGCCGAGCGCGGCCTGGTTGGCCGACAGCAGCAGGTGGTTGCCGTTGTCGATCGGCCGTCCCAGGCTCTGGTCGAAGAGCGAGCGGCAGCGCCCGCCCGCCTGTCCGGCCGCGTCGTAGAGGCTGACCGCCCGACCCCGCTCGGCGAGGGCGACGGCACAGGCCAGGCCGGCCAGGCCGGCGCCGACGATGTGGCAGCGACCCTCGCCGCTCTCGAGACGGCCTTCCTCCAGGGGGGGCTTGGCGACGGCGGCGGCGGTCATGGGCTAGAGCATCCCATGGCGGAAGGCGATCCAGAGCTTCTCCAGCTTCGGCACCTTGACCGGCTCCTCGGGCTTGTCCCAGCCGCGCGCCTCCAGGCGCTGCAGGATGCGGTCGTAGACCTCCATCATCAGGATCGCCGGCTTCAGGTGCTGGCGGTCGCAGCGGGCGATCAGGTCGCGCGAGCGCGCGAAGCGCGCGCGGGCGGTCTGGGCCAGCTCCGCCGCGACCGCCGGCAGGCCCGGATGATGCAGGACCTCGGCGGCGTCGCGCGAGGCGATCCCGTGCTTGTCCAGCAGCTCGCGCGGCAGATAGAGCCGGCCGCGCTCGGCGTCCTCGGCGATGTCGCGCAGGATGTTGGTGAGCTGCAAGGCCTCGCCCAGGGCGACGGCCAGCTCCTCGGCCTCGCGCTCCAGGGCGCCGAAGACCTTGATCGACAGCATGCCAACCGCCCCGGCGACCCGCCGGCAGTAGCACCGCAGGTCCTCGAGGCTCGGCCCGTTCAGGCCCTCGCCGACGTCCATCTCCATGCCCTCGATCAGGGCGATGAACTCCTGGCGGGGCAGGGCGAAGCTGCGCACCGGCTCCAGCAGGGCGAGCGCGGTCGGGTAGGTCGGCCGGCCGGCATAGAGCCGTTCGATCTCCTCGCGCCAGGCGGCGAGCCGGGCATGCTTCTCGTCATCGGGGGCTTCCTCGTCGGCGATGTCGTCGACCTCGCGGCAGAAGGCGTAGATCGCGAACATGCCCCGGCGCCGCTCCTCCGGCAGGATGCGCATGCCCCAGAGGAAGGAGGTCGCGGACTCCTCGACGACCTGACGCGCGTGCGCGCGCGCAGCCTCCAGATCGGCGCTGGTCAAGGTATCGGCCTTGGGCATGCCTTCGGACCCCCGGGAGCGGCGTCCCCTGAACTACCCGCGCTCGCCTGCCGGCTGCAAGCGTTTTGCGCTGGGACGCAGCCGGCCGAGGATCTCGCCGAGGGCGCCGCGCAGGCCGCACCACAGGAAGGCCGGCTTGCTGAGCTCGACCCGGACCGCCACGGGATCGCGCTGGCGCAGCAGGACGGCCAGCTCTTCGGCGATGCGGACGATGACCGCCGACTCCATGCCCAGGTGCAGGCTGTTCAGGCGGGCGGGCAGCTCGGCGGCCTGCCGGACCAGGACCTCGGTGCCGTCCAGGCAGCGGTCGAGGACCCGGCGCAGTCCCGGCGTGGCGGCCGCGCCGCGCAGCGCCTCGACCGTGGTCCCGGCCTCGGCCATCCAGTCCTGCGGCAGGTAGACCCGGTCCAGGCTCAGGTAGTCGTCCCGGCAGTCCTGCAGGTGGTTGAGGACCTGCAGGGCACTGCAGAGCGCGTCGGAGGCGGGATAGCCCTCCGGGCTCTCGCCGTGCAGGTCGAGCAGGTAGCGCCCGACCGGATTGGCCGAGCGGTCGCAGTAGTCCAAGAGGTCGGCCCAGTCGTCGTAGCGCAGCTTCACCGCGTCCTGCTGGAAGGCCGAGACCAGATCCAGGCAGTGCTTGGTGGTGATCTCGGTCTCCAGGAGGCTGGCCCGCATGCGCTCCGCCGTCGCCAGGGCGGGGTCGCCGGACTCCCAGCCCTCGATCGCCGCGGCCATGCGGTCGAGGCGCGCGACCTTGTCCTCCGGCGCCAGGTCCGGATTGTCGGCGATGTCGTCGATGGCGCGGGCGTAGGCATAGAAGACCGCGACGTGCGGACGCAGCCGCCGGGGCAGCAGGAAGGAGCCGACCGGGAAGTTCTCGTCGCCGGCGCCCTTTCCGGAGGGCGTCTCGACCTGTTCCTTGGGTTCGTTCATGGCGCGCAGCTTAACCGGCGTTGCCGCCGCGTTCCAGCGCCGCGCCGCCGGCGACCCGGCCCTTCCAGGCGCCGCCGCGGCCGCGCCAATGCGCCAGGGCCGACTCCAGGGTCATCGCGGCGTAGAGCAGGCCCGCCAACGGCAGCAGCAGAGCAAAGGCGCGCGGCTGCCGGTAGAGCCGCAGGGTCGGCAGGAAGGCGCCGGCCATCATCGCCCAGGTCAGCAGGCCCAGCAGCGCCGGCCCGGCGGCACCGTGCCAGGGGAAGGCCAAGGCGACGGCCGGGGCCAGCAGGTAGACCAGGGTCATTCCGAGCAGGGTGCCCAACAGCAGCAGAGGCGAATGCCGAAGCTGGGTATAGGCCGAGCGCGCGACCATGCGCCAGACACCGCCCAGCCCCTCGTAGGGCCGCAGGCTCTCGGCCGCGTCGGTCAGGGCGAGGAAGAGCCGGCCGCCGCCGGGCCGGCCCCGGTCGGCGATCGCCCGCGCCAGGGTGCAGTCGTCGATCAGGGCATCCCTGATGACCTCGAAGCCGCCGGCCGCGGCCAGGGCCCGCCGCCGCAGCAGGACGCAGCCGCCGGCCGCGCCGGCGAGGTCGCGCCGGTGGTCGTTGACCCAGGCGAAGGGGTAGAGCTTCTGGAAGAAGAACACGAAGGCCGGGATCAGGAGCCGGGCCCAGAAGCCCTCGCTGCGCAGGATCACCATCTGCGAGACCTGGTCGAGGTCCTCCGCCTCCGCCTTGGCGACCAGGCGGCGCAGGTTCTGCGGGTCGTGGGCGATGTCGGCGTCGGTCAGCCAGACATAGGGGGCTTCGGGGGCCTCCGCGTCGGCCTGGCGCAGGCCCTCGGACAGCGCCCAGGGCTTGCCGAGCCAGCCGGACGGCAGGTCGCGGGCGCCCCGGACCTGCAGGCGCTCGGGCCGCTCGGTCCCGAGGGCCGCCGCGGTCGCGGCCTCGGCCGTCCCGTCCTCGCTGTGGTCGTCGACCAGGATCACCGTCAGGGCACCGGGATAGTCCTGGCGCAGCAGCGCGGCCATGGCCTGGCCGATCACCTCCGCCTCGTTGCGCGCCGGCACGATGGCGACCACCGCGGGCCAGTCTCCGAGCGCAGCGGGCGCGCCGTCCAGGCGCTCGCGCCCGCGCCAGAAGCCGCCGTGGAACAGCAGCAGGTAGAGCCAGGCGAGCAGCGGAAGGACCGCGGCGATGAGCAGGGCGAGGGACATGGCGACGACTGATAGCCGCCGCTGCCGCCGGGGTCCAGAGGCTTGGCTGCGCGTCAGGGGCCCTGGAGCACGATGACATAGGCCGAACCGGCCTCATGTCTGAATCGTGCTCTAATCCGTTGAAGTAGAGCGGGATTCAGATTTGAAGCCGAGCCGGCTTCAAATCATCCCGCTCTTGGCCGCCGGATCGTCGAGCTTCTCGAAGCGCGCCAGGAAGCGCGACTTGGCCTCGGAGGGCGGCCAGGGTCGGAGCGCGATGCGGTCCAGTTCCAGCGCCTCGAAGCCGCGCGGCCGGCCGAAGACGCGCTTGGCCTCGGCCTCGCCGAAGCCGGCCAGCTGGGTCGCTTCCAGATAGGCGGCGGCGCGGTCGGCGCGCTTGATCGCGGCGCCCAGCGCCTCGGGCAGCGCAGCCGGCAGGCTGAAGCGCAGGTGCACGGCGGTCAGCAGGCGCTGCTCCAGCGCCTTGTAGCCGCCGCCGACCGAGGCCTTGAAGGGCGTGATCAGGTCGCCGACCACGTACTCGGGCGCGTCGTGCAGCAGGGCCGCCCGGCAGTCCGCCGGCGCGGCGCCGGGCCGCAGGCGGCGGAAGATCTCCTCAACCAGCAGGCTGTGCTGGGCGACGGAAAAGGCCCAGTCGCCCGAGGTCTGGCCGTTCCAGCGCGCGACCCGGGACAGGCCGTGGGCGATGTCCTCGATCTCGACGTCCAGGGGCGAGGGGTCGAGCAGGTCGAGGCGTCGGCCCGAAAGCATGCGCTGCCAGGCGCGCGGGGCCTTCTCTGAGGGTTTCCGCTTCGGTGCCGCCTTGGGCGCGGCCGGCACCGGCGCGATCGCGGCCTGCGCCGCGCCCTGCGACACGGTCCAGGTCTGATCCGGCGGCGTGGCCTGTCGGACCGGGGCCCGAGTCCGAGCCATCGCCGCCTCGGCCAGACGGTCGATGACCTCCGGCAGGTCGGCGGCCCGCTCGCAGACCGCGTCCGCCGCCGTGCCCTCCCGGCCGCGGTCCCTGGCGCCGACGAAGAGAATGGCGGTCATGCCCAGGGCCTTGGCGCCCTTGATGTCCTTGTCCTCGCGGGCGCCGATGTGGAGCATCTCCTCCGGCTCGACGCCCAGCTGCTCGGCCGCGGCTTCGAAGATCGCGCGATGCGGCTTGGCATGGCCGACCTCGTCCGAGAAGGCGAATCCGGTGAAGAAGTCCTTCAGGCCGTGCAGATCGAGCAGGCGGCGCAGGCTCGCCGCCGGCGAGACGATGGTGTCGGAGACCACCGAGAGCCGGAAGCGCAGGGCGAGGCCGGCCAGGACGTCGGCGATGCCTTCGACGCTGTCGGGCGGCACCGCGAGCGCCATCTCCTCCTGCGCCTTGATCACCTCGGCCAGGGTCTCGGCGGGCAGCTCCCGCTCGAGCCGGTCGAGCACCAGGCGCAGGCGGTCGCCGATGGTCCAGGTCACCGCGTCCTGGTGCCAGGCCTTGCGGAAGGCGGCATCGGCCTCGTCATAGGCCGTCGCCACGGCCTCGGGCGCGATCGGCGCCCGGTCGTTCAGCGCCTGCCAGACCAGGTGCCGCCGTTCCGCTGGCTTCGGGCGCAGGCCCTGCGCGGCCCGCTTCGCCTCGTCGGACCCGTCGCGGATCATGGTGTCCCAGAGGTCGAAGGAGACCGCCTTCAGCATCGCCGCACCCCGTTGTTTGGCCGGAGGTTAAGCAGGGCAGGGGCTGGCGGCAAGCCGCCAGCAGGGACCCGCCGGTCGGGCGAGGTCTCCCCAAAGCTTTGCCGCGCCCGCTAATCCAACCTTAACCGTGAGTGGCATAAACCCTGCGAGGATCGCGCGACGGGGGAGGCGCCGCGCTGGGAAGGCGTGACCAAGACCGGAGATGATGATGACCCATCGGACGCTTTGGGCCCTCACAGGCCTTGTCCTGCTGGTCGCCGGCGGCCTCACCGGAGTCCTCGTCGACTTCGGCGCCTTGAAGGATGCGCTGGCCTGCCGTGGCAGGTACGGCCTGCCGGAACAGCTGCGGGAGCCGGCGCGGCCAGGGGGCGAGCCGGCCGACTTCGCCGCGGCGGTCACGCTCAACAACCAGGCCGTCCAGCTCGAGTGGAGCGACCGCAGCAAGGTCGAGGAGGCCCGAGAGCTCTACCGCCGCGCCGCGTCGATGGGCCTGGCGGTCGCCGAGTTCAACCTGGCGAACAGCTACATCCAACCGGGAGCGACGCGGGAGGACTACCTCGAAGCGGCCAGGATTCATTCGAGAGCCGCCGATCAAGGGCACCCCCTGGCCATGATGAGCCTGGCACAGCTTCTCTACCGCCAGGACTTCGGCGACCTCAACAGGCAGCTCGCCGCGGCGCGCAGCAAGAACGACCAGGACGCGAGCGACCGGATCCACCTCCTGAAGCGGGGGGACGAGCGACTGGCCGTGTCCCTGATGCGCGAGGCTGCGGAACGGGGGTTGCCGAACGCGCAGTACGAGCTGGCGGCGATGCTCCGAACCCTGAACCGGGAAGAGGAGCGGGAGGCCTGGCTGAGCCGCGCGGCGAAGCAGGGCCACCCCTACGCCCAGCTCGAACTCTCCGGATACTATGCCGAGAGGAAGGACCACAGGACGGCGTCGCGCTGGCTCGGCAAGGCCGCGGAGGCCGGGGTGCCGCAGGCGCAGTATTCCCTGGCGACGTACTATCTGAAGGGCTTGGGCGTCGCCCGGGACCGCGCCGAGGCGGCCTATTGGTTCGCCAGGGCGGCGCAGAAGGAGCCCTACGTCTACCCGCCCGATCCCCGGGCCTGCCTCATGCCCTACCTGCATTCGCGCCGGCCGTCCTTCACGGCGCCAGCGGTGCTCAACCTGCGGGACAGGGCCGCGGCCGAGCTCGCCAAGCTGCGCGGCGAAACGCCTTAGCTCGAAGTCGGGCTCAGGACGGTCGGCCGAGCAGCGTCCGCCGCCGTTCCAGGCTCTCGGCCGGCCAGTAGTCCCTGCGGTCGTAGTATTCCGCGACCGCAGGGGTGTCCGGGGGCAACCGGACCCAGGGCTGCTTCGAGGCGGTGAAGATGTGGATGTCCGGCGGCAAGCGGTCGGGCTCGTCCAGGGTGCCGACCCGAAGGAAGCGGATCGCCTCGCCGGCGCCGGCGTAGGTGCTCCAGAGCGCGATCCGGCAGCTCGGGCAGCGCGTGATCCTCTGTCCCTTGCCGCTGGCCGAGGGCGTGTCCACGACCTCCGGCGCGCCCCGCAGGAGCGTGACCCGATCGGCCTCGATCATGGCGTTGAGGACGAAGGCCGATCCGGTCTCCCGCTGGCACCAGCGGCAATGGCAGCAGTGCACGAACATCGGCCCGGTCGCCAGGCGGTAGCGGACCGCACCGCAGGTGCAGCCGCCGTCGAGCGGCCTGTCTTCGGATTCGGGCATCTCGCTGTTCCCCCGGCTTCGTTCTTGACCCCGGACCCGGCGCTACTCCGAGCCGCTCTCGTCCCTCGGCACCAGGTTGAGGGAGGCGGAGTTGATGCAGTAGCGCTGGCCGGTCGGCTCCGGGCCGTCGGGAAAGACATGGCCAAGGTGGGCGTCGCAGCGCGCGCAGTGGACCTCGGTGCGGACCATGAAGAAGGAGCGGTCCTCCTCTTCCTCCACCGCCACGGCATCGATCGGCTGCCAGTAGGAGGGCCAGCCGGTGCCGGAATCGAACTTGTGCGCGGAGTCAAAGAGGGGCGCGCCGCAGCAGATGCAGGTGTAGGTCCCGGCGGCCTTGGCGTCGTGATACTTGCCGGTGAAGGCCCGCTCGGTGCCCTTGCGGCGGGTCACGTGGAACTGCTCGCGGCTCAGCTGCTGCTTCCACTCCGCGTCCGACTTGCGGATCTTGCCCCTGGTGTCGCTGTCAGTCATGGCTCTCTTGCTCCCCAAGGTCGCCGGCGGCATCCGCCCGCAGAGCGAGACCTTAGCGGGCCTCACTCGGTCAGGAAATAGGCCGCCGTCTCCGGATCGACCTCGCGGATCAGGGCCTCGACCTCGGCGGTCCTGGCCTGGCAGGCCTCGACCGACTCATAGGCGGCCATCTTCTGCGCCATTTCGAGCTCTTCCTGGTTGAAGCGCTTGTAGCCGGCGCGCTGCAGCGGACCGCAGTCCCGCTGCAGCGCGGCCTCCGCGTCGTAGAGCGCTTCGACCACGTCCCGGCCCTCGATCTCGGCGGCGCGCAGCGCCTCGGCCAGGGCCGCCGTGATCCGGTTCTGATAGAGGTAGACCGCCTCGGCCCGATCCCGCGTCGCGCAGGCGCTCAGCCCCGCCAAAGCGCAGAAAACAAGGATGCACGCCGCAGCAAGCCTCATGCCGCAGCATAGCACGTCGCCGGGCCAGAGCAGCCCGCGTTCACGTGAACGCGGATAAGCTGCTCTACCTATATGAAAGAGACCAAACCCCGTTCGATTGAATCCAGTTGAACGGGGTTTGATCTAGGGACCGCGCCGCTTGCGCCGGTACTTGCCCTTGCCGCTCTTGGACTTGGCGTCGGCGCGGGCGACGCGGCCGGCGAAGGACGTGTCGCTCGGCAGCTCCAGGTCCTGCTGCTCCAGGCGGCGGATCTCGTCGCGCAGGCGCGCGGCCTCCTCGAACTCCAGGTCGGCGGCGGCGCTGCGCATGCGGTCTTCCAGGTCGCCGATGTAGGCCTGCAGGTTGTGGCCGATGAGGTGCGGATGGGCCTCGTCGCCGGTCGAGACCGTCACGTGGTCGCTCTCGTAGACGCTGTCCAGGATGTTGGCGATGTCCTTCTTGATGCTCTCCGGCGTGATGCCGTGGGCGGCGTTGTAGGCCTGCTGCTTCTCGCGCCGGCGGTTGGTCTCGTCCAGGGCGTGCTTCAGGCTGTCGGTCATGACGTCGGCGTAGAGGATCACCCGGCCGTCGACGTTGCGCGCCGCCCGGCCGATGGTCTGGATCAGCGAGGTCGCCGAGCGCAGGTAGCCTTCCTTGTCGGCGTCGAGGATGCAGACCAGGGCGCATTCCGGAATGTCCAGGCCCTCGCGCAGCAGGTTGATTCCGACCAGCACGTCGAAGGCGCCGAGCCTGAGGTCGCGGATGATCTCGATCCGCTCCAGGGTGTCGACGTCGGAATGGATGTAGCGGACCCGGATCCCGGCCTCGTGCAGGTACTCGGTCAGGTCCTCGGCCATGCGCTTGGTCAGGGTCGTGACCAGGACCCGGCCGCCCTTGCCGACCACCTCGCGGCACTCGCTCATCAGGTCGTCGACCTGGCTCTCGGTCGGCCGGACGATGCAGACCGGGTCGATCAGGCCGGTGGGGCGGATCACCTGCTCGACGAAGACCCCGCCGGTGCGCTCCAGCTCCCACTTGCCGGGGGTGGCGGAGACCAGGACGGTCGGCGGGCGCATGACGTCCCACTCCTCGAACTTCAGCGGCCGGTTGTCGATGCAGGAGGGCAGGCGGAAGCCGTACTCGGCCAGGGTCGACTTGCGGGCGTAGTCGCCGCGAAACATGCCGTTGAGCTGGGGTACGGTGACGTGGCTCTCGTCGACGAAGAGCAGGGCGTCCTCCGGCAGGTACTCGAAGAGCGTCGGCGGCGGCTCGCCCGGCTGGCGGCCGGTCAGGTAGCGCGAGTAGTTCTCGATCCCGGCGCAGGACCCCGTCGCCTCCATCATCTCCAGGTCGAAGGTGGTGCGCTGCTCCAGGCGCTCGGCCTCCAGCAGCTTGCCGGTCGCGCGCAGCTCCTCCAGGCGGATCTTCAGCTCCTCCTTGATCGTCTTCGCGGCCTGCTGCAGCGTCGGCCGCGGGATCACGTAGTGGCTGTTGGCGTAGACCCGCACCGCCTCCAGGCTGTCGGTCTTCTCGCCGGTCAGGGGGTCGAACTCAAAGATCGCCTCGACCTCGTCGCCGAAGAGCGAGACCCGCCAGGCCCGGTCCTCGTAGTGCGCCGGGAAGATCTCCAGGGTGTCGCCGCGGACCCGGAAGGTGCCGCGCTGGAAGGCGGTGTCGTTGCGCTTGTACTGCAGCTCGACCAGGGCCTTCTGCAGGTCCGAGCGGTTCAGCGTCTGGCCGGCCTTCACGTCGACGACCATCTTGGAGTAGGTCTCGGGCGAGCCGATGCCATAGATGCAGGAGACCGAGGCGACGATCACCACGTCGCGGCGCTCGAAGAGCGCCCGGGTCGCCGAGTGGCGCATGCGGTCGATCTGCTCGTTGATCGAGCTTTCCTTCTCGATGTAGGTGTCGCTGCGCGGAACGTAGGCCTCGGGCTGGTAATAGTCGTAGTAGGAGACGAAGTACTCCACCGCGTTGTCCGGGAAGAAGGTCTTCATCTCG
>JAAUYG010187176.1_pt1 | contig 24852 bp, 21 predicted proteins | sample 7278091 | NCBI WGS metagenome assembly JAAUYG01 (sample SAMN14350201, study PRJNA611818) | marine sediment metagenome | isolation source: surface marine sediment (0.6m) | place: French Polynesia: Moorea | collected 2018-08 | reverse complement strand
CTTGTTGATGGATGAAAATCTTGAAACTAAGGTTGCTGGTTGATTGAAGAACCTATCCGTTGTTTCTGCGTTTGGGGAATCCCCCCGCTACGCGGGCGGGAGGATGTCAAATAGTTTCAAACTGGCGATTGCGCTCTGCGTACGCCGAAGGCATCGCATTCCTGCAATTCTTCCTGTAATTCATTTATCTTAAGAATTGTTATAAAGTAATGTAAAGCAGTTAACTCCTATTAAGGTACACTCATGGAAGCAACTAAACTATCGGTTAGCAATATTTCTCTTCCGACCTTGGGTATTGGTACTTGGGCTTGGGGTGATAATTTATTTTGGGGTTATGGCTCTGACTACGGAGAAAAAGAAGTACAAAAAGCTTTTGAAGCAGCTCTAGCTGGTGGTGCGACTTTTTTCGATACTGCCGAAGTCTATGGTTTAGGTGAATCGGAACGGCTTCTGGGACGATTTTTAAAACAAACAACTCAACCAGTACAGATAGCGACAAAATATTTCCCTTTACCTTGGAGATTTAGCGAACAAGCGGTAGCTGATGCTTTAACTGCTAGTCTCAAGCGACTTGAGGTTGAACAGATTGCTTTATATCAAGTTCATATGCCTTTTGACTTTTTTATGGGTCAGCCAACTTTGATGTCGGCTTTAGCATCTGAAGTCAAACGGGGTCGTATTCTCACGGTTGGAGTAAGTAACTACTCAGCAACCCAAATGCAACAAGCTTATGACCTTTTGGCACAATATGATGTTCCTCTGGCTGTTAATCAAGTTCGTTATTCTCTGCTAAATAGAGCGATCGAACAAAACGGTGTTTTAGAATCGGCTCGTGAGTTAGGAGTTACTATCCTCGCATACAGCCCTTTAGCTCAGGGACTATTGACAGGAAAGTACACCTCCGATAAACAAAAGCGAGTTACAGGAGCAAGAAAACTTGACCCCAAATTTTCAGCTAATGGTTTAAGTAAGATTGAACCCTTAATTAATCAGTTAAAGCAGCTTGGTGAGAAATATCAAAAAACGACTGTTCAGGTAGCTCTTAATTGGCTAATAGCTCAGGGAAACGTGATTCCTATTCCTGGTGCAAAAAACTTTCGACAAGCTGAAGAAAATGTAGGAGCTATGGGCTGGCAACTTAGTCCAGAAGATGTTCAGCAACTCAGTTTATTAAGCCTAAATTATTGATTTTTTGATAGCAAAACTAATTAAGCCATTTAATCTTAATCTAAGGTTATGTCTTGTTATTGTTAAACCATTAATTAATCGATTTGGATAATACTAGACCAAGCTGCGGATAATATCAGCTAGTCTTTCTGCACTATCAGTAATAGCTAAAGCTTTGGCTTTATTTGCCATATCTTGTAATTTTTCAGGCGATTTCAACCATTGAGATACTTGTTTGGTTAATATTTCAGCGGTTAGTGCTGACTGTTGATAAACTACTGCAGCCCCTGCATCACTAAATTCTTGAGCGTTATATGTCTGATGATCTTCGGCGGCGTAAGGATAGGGAATTAACACCGCAGGAGTTCCAGTAAAAGCTAATTCTGTTAATGTACCTGCACCAGCACGGCTGATTGCCAAATTTGCTCTTTGTAATAATCCCGCCATGTTTTCATAAAAAGGCATCGAGATATATTGGGGATGTTTTAAACTATTGACATCAGGATCGTTTGTTCCTGTCAGATGAACAATATATGCACCCATTTCTAACCAAGTACTTGCAGCTTTTCGGACTAGTTCGTTGACGGCTACTGCCCCTTGAGAACCACCGACAACTAGGATCACTGTGGCATCATCGGGGATATCTAAATCTAAAGATTGGGATGTGAGAAATTGAGAGCGAACAGGAGTACTAACATAAACTGTTTTTGCCTGAGGTAGATATTGGGCTGTTCCCGCAAAACCCAACGCTACGGTATTACACCAACGACTGAGAAAACGGGTAACTTTTCCAGGAATATAGTTAGATTCGTGGATTACCGCTGGTTTTTTTTGTAGACGTGCCGCTAGAATAGCAGGGGCGGCGATATATCCTCCCGTAGTGAATACAGCATCGATCTGATGTTCTTTAAGCAGCTTTTGAGTTTGAAAGATAGACGAAATAAAGCCTGAGATAATTTTGAGAGTTTTAAGACTTATACGTTGTTGAAATCCTTCAACGGCAATGGTGTTCAAAGGGTATTCATCTGGTACAAGGCTAGTTTCGAGGCGGTTAGAAGTTCCCAGCCATTCAATTTCATATTCGGGTAACTGTTGAGCAAGAGCGATCGCTGGAAATAAATGTCCTCCGGTACCACTGGCTGCTATTAGTAGACGAGTTGGAGATGATGCCACAGATATAAGTCCCAATTCTATTTTAACTGAATCTGAATGTATCTTATTAAAATCAAAATTGCTATAGCAACTAACAATTAATGCAACAAATTATAATATTTCTGTGCTTGCTCTGCTTGACCTTGTTGAGCATAAATATCTCCCAATAAGCGATATACAATAGTTCTTTGAGGTTGTAATTCTATAACTTTTTGATAATATTTTATGCTCTGTTCAAATTTATTTTGCGCTATTAATGCCCTAGCAAAATTAAAATAGTATTGAGGATGAGGTTGCCAATCAGGGTTATTATCTAAACCCTGCTGATAAACTATACTTGCTGTTGCGCTATCTTGAGTTTCTTGTAATAATAAAACACCTAATTCTTGATAAATATTGCTTCCTAATGCTGGGTTTATTTCAAGAGCTTTTTGATAAGTTGCGATCGCTTGATAAATTTTTTTTGTTCAACTAAAATTCGACCTAAACGTACATAAGCATGAGCATGTTTGGGGTGATGCTCAAGAAAAAGATGATAGTATTTAGCAGCTCGATCATAATTTTTCTGAAGTTTGTAAAGATCGATCAATTCATTGATTACTTTATATTCTGCTTGAATAGCGATCGCCTTCTGGAATTTGGCAATAGCAAGCTCTATTTTTCCTTGAGCTTGTAATTCTCTAGCTTCAGTTAATTTTAATTCAAACCTGCTCTTAGCTTCTTGTTCGCTTTGCTCTTTTTCTAGGAGATTTAATTTTAAAGTTAAATTGGCTCTGGCAAATTCTAGTTTAGTTTTGAGAGATGCCCTATCTGGTTGTATATGACCTTCTTCTCCATAGTAACTATCAAAAATCGATTGATTGTTTTTACCAGGAGAAACAAATAGCTGTTGATATAACTGATAAAATTGATAATTAATCTCATAAATACCATCATTAATATTAGCCAATAAATAAATATTAGGTATACTGGCAATATTTTGTTGAAATCGATGCAGACAAGAAACCTGATTACCAAATTTTTTGAGCAAAGTCTGATGGTCATCAATGCCAAACAAAGCTCTCATTACCCTTATTATAGAATAAGTATCAATTTGGCTATTGATCGCCATAACATTTACTTTACTACTAAAGTAAGTACTACTTAATAATGCGCCCACTCCCCCAGCCGATGCACCAAACAAGAAAGTATCGCTTAATTTTATTTGCGCCAGATTACAAATATTTTCCAGAATTTGACTAATAAACTCGGCAAAATTAAATTCTGGAGATCCAGCAAAATAACTAGAATGCAAATCTGGAACAAAGTGACCAGGATCGCTAATACAAATTGCTGAGCGATCGCTATTAAAGGCGGAAAATATTCCTTGAAAATTAATTTTTTGGGTACTTAAAATATACTCATGTTCCTGTAGTGGCGCACTATAACGATTAGCACTTTGAAAATAAACGTCTAATTGCTCTGAAGTAGATTTTAAATAGCAAAATAAATAGACATAAGGTATCTTAGCTATAGTTTTTTTCGGAGGAAAATAGATTTTATAAATTATAGGTTGATCGATAAATATATTATCTTTAGTTAAATTATGGTCAATAATTATTTCAGAAAAATGTTCGGGAATATAACCAAATATTTCTTGATTAGAACGACCGTAATTATTAGCAAAAGCATAGGTGATTAATTGGGCGATCTGAGTATATGATGCGCTTTGCTTGAAAGCAACTAATTTTGTTTTAATGTCTCTTTCAATTAGAGTAGTCATCTGGCAAAATCTTGATCTATAGCTTTTTCAAAGCACCAGTATAAACATAAAAAAATTAAACTAGTGGACGTGGGCGTAAATCAACCCACTATTGATTCAAGTTGAAAGCCAGGTTACTGACTACTGACTACTGATTACTGACTACTGATTACTGACTACTTGCTACTTGCTACTTCCGCGCAGCGGTACTAGTGCAGCACGGCGGAAATCATAGATTATTCCGCCGCTTGCAACCGTTCGGGCACTTATCCTCACCTGAGTTCGACGAAGCCGAAAACTGAGAAGAGCGAAAATTTCGAGAAGGCTAGAATACTAATTTTATTGTTAACCCCTACAGCATTTTTCCTGAACTCCGAACTCCGAACTCCGAACTCCGAACTCCGAACTCCGAACTCCTTGCCTCACGTTGTCCTCGAATGGGGATCAACCCAAGAGATGGGGGGTAAGACTTAGTTCACTTTCCATGTAGTAAGACATAAAAACAGGGAATAATAAACAAAGTCAACACAGTAGCTAAGGCTAAACCAGAAAAGACAACTATTCCTAAAGGTTGCAGCAATTCAGAACCAGCACCAATACCTAAGGCGAGAGGATACATTCCTAATACGGTAGTAATAGTGGTCATTAAAATAGGGCGAAGTCTGCCAGTTGCTGCTTGAATAATAGCCGAAGTAGGACTATGAGCGAACCTTAACTGATTAGCCTTTTCTACCAAAACGATCGCATTGTTGACGACAATTCCTACTAGCAATATACTCCCCACCAAAACGAGCGCACTGATTGGTGTTTCTGTAACGTATAAGCCGAAAACTCCTCCAGCTAAAGCTAACGGTACGGTCAATATAATAATCAAGGGATCAATTAAGGAGTTATATTGCACCGCCATAACTACAAAGACTAGAAAAACCGCTAAACTACCTAATACCTTGAGAGAATTTTGTATTTCCTCATTAGAAGCTTCGGCATAACTAGGTAACACAGTAACTCCTGCAGGTATTTCTGCCTCAGAAATAATAGAAGTTAGTTCTGCCATTGCATCATTAAAATTTGCCTCGTCGTTTAAATTTCCTGCAATTAGATAGACATTACGTTGATTTATCCGCTGAATTTCTCCTGGTGCTTCTCCTAGATGTAAACTAGCAACATCACTTAATTGAATCGAACTATTATTACTGGTGAGTAAAGGTAACTGTTGTAGTTGCTCAATAGACTGACGATCGCGTTTGTTTAGCTGTACCCGCACGTCAATCAAACGTTGATCTCTTTGTAGTTGAGTGGCAACTCTACCGTTAATTGCAGTTTCTACCGTAGTACCCAAGTCAGTTACGCTATAGCCCAAGTCTGATAGACGTAAATAATTTGGTTTAATCTGTATTTCTGGTTGTCTACTGTCTGCATCTCCTCGATAACGAGCCAAAGTAGCTTGTTCATCCAGGATTTTTAGCAGATTCTCTCCAGTTTCTTCCAAAAGGCTGGGATCTTTTCCCTGTAAAACTAAATCTAGTTCAGAATTTACAGGGGAGTTATTGAGAGTTAATCCCCTTACCCTACTAGGAAAAAACCGTAGACGGACATCTACTAAATTAAATTTTTCAAATTCTTGATTAACTCGCTCAACATAAGCATCAATATCGCTATTGGGATCGAGAGTAATAGTACTGGAACTACGCAAAAGATTATCAATGGTGCTACTACCAAATAAAAATCCTCCCGCGGCGGTAAAGATATATTCAGTTTCTGGCTGACGCAAGACGACTTCCTCCACTGCTTTCATGACGCGGCGATTATCAGCCAAGTTTGTTCCAGAGGGAAAACGAGCAAAAACCTGTGCCTGCCCTGTATTGAGATTAGGTAATATTTCTTGAGGCAAATTCTGCCAGATCTGATAACTACTACCTCCCAAAATCGTAAATGCTAAAAGAATAACAATCAAGCGATAGCGAATAGCCTGACGGAGTATACGTCCATAATTATTAGTTGCCGCAGCAAACTGGCGATTAAACCAGACTAAAAAAGGGAATTTCTCAATTTTACTGCTTTGGGGAATACTCAACAGACGAGAAGCTAGCATGGGAACTACAGTCAGGGCAATAATTAGAGAGGCAGCGATCGCAAAACTAATAGTTAAAATTAATTCCCGAAATAATAAGGAAAATAAACCACCAATTAAGAGAAAAGGCAAGACTGATACTAAGTTGGTGGCAGTTGAGGCGATCAAAGCAGATTCCACCTCAACACTAGCAGCGATCGCATTATCAATAGCCGATTCTGGGTTACCTAACCCCTTTTCTTTATTTCTTAGCGCAATATTTTCTAGCATCACAATGGAGTTATCCACCACAATACCTACGCCTAATGCCAAACCCCCCAAACTAAAAATATTAATTGAGAGAGAGAATAATTTCATCAGGATAATTGCCATCAAAGTTGCCAAGGGAATAGCAATGATGATGATGAAAGTCTGACGCAACGAACCCAAAAATAAGAAAACGGCGATCGCCGCTAATACCGTCCCAACTGTTCCTGCACTAACTACATTTGTAATCGAGTTGCGAATAAAGCCTGATTCATCTCTAGTAGTTATTAACTTCACATCAGCAGGAATTACCCCTAATTGACGTAGGCTAGCAATTTTGGCTTTGATCCCATCTATGACAGCGATCGTATTAGCATCAGGTTGTTTCTGGACACTGACTTTAACCGCAGGCTGGCGATTAAGAGTGACAAATAAAGTCTGTTCTGCTACGCCATCATTAATTTCCGCAACATCCTGTAAATTGATGAACCTGCGTCCTTCTTCTTGATTGGGTAAATCTAAAGTTAAATGGCGAATTTGGTCTACATTTTGCCATTGTCCCAAAGTCCTAATTATAGGTTCTCCTGTTTCGCCCCTGAGTCTTCCGCCAGCCAAGTCGCGATCGCCTTCTTGTAATTTATTAGTAATAGCATCAAAACCCAATCCCGCAGCCTGTAGTCGATTTAAATCCACGTTGACACTAACTTCTTCAGTGACACCACCTGAGACATCCACCGACGCCACCCCAGGAATAATGCTTAATTCGCGGCTTAATTCTTCTTCGGCAAAAATCCTTAAAGCTAAATCATCTAAAGAAGTAGATTCTACGGCTAACTCATAAATTGGCTGCTGGGAAGGGTCAAACTTAAATAAATTACCATTAGTGACCAAATCTGGCAGACTATCTCGATTGCGATTAAAAATAGCCGTCGCATCAGCCAAAGCTTTATCTATATCGTCTCCTGGTCGAAAATAAAGGTTAATACGAACTCTACCTTCTCTAGTTTCGGAAAATATTTGTTCTAACCCCTCGGTGGCATTTAAAGCTTGCTCTAAAGGTTTTGTAACTTCTTCGAGGGCTACTTCAGGAGAAGCCCCTGGAATATTTACTGTTACACCAATACGCGGATAAGTAATAGGGGGTAATAAATCTACTGAAAGGCGAAAAATAAAAAAAATACCCAGTACAATCATGGCGATCGCCAACATTAATGTACCGATATGACGACGGATGGCGATCGCGCTAATCAATTGCTTAGTAGTTGATTTCATGGGGCTAATCGCTGTACTTACAATTTTGCTCTATTTTTCAAACGATAACAAATAGAGCAAACATTAAAAGATACTTAAGACGATGAGCCAATTAATTTTGTCCTGAATGAAAAGAAAAATTGAATTTGTGAACACTTCTCAACAGTTTCCCAACAAATTAATCATTCAATTTCAAAGAACAAAGATTGTTAATTAGAAAATCTACGAGTGCCACCATCAGAACTACTAGATTCTCTTGGTCGAGCTTTATTAACTCGGATAGTACGCCCCATCCATTCTGCCCCGTCGAGGGTAGTAATAGCTTCGGCTTCTTCTTCGTCTGTTGCCATTTCCACAAAACCAAAACCGCGTTTACGCCCTGTTTCACGGTCTGTAGGGAGATAAACGCGCTTAACAGTTCCATATTCGGCAAAGACTTCAGTTAAGTCTTCTTGCGTAACCTCATAGTTGAGATTACCAACATAAATCGACATTACTTTTGTTTCCTGTTCTTAAATATTGCGATAACTTCAAGAGGCAAGACAGCGAAGATAGGCCCATTAAATACCAATCAAATTCACATTGCCGATCTCGATTTTCGACAATAATATTAACATTTTATCTCTGACTAAATAAGCCCACAAGCTATTTTTGCCCTCCAAACCTTAACTTAAAAACTGTGGTATTTTGATGTAAGTAAAGATAAGTAACGAAAATTACCAATACATCACTCTAGTAATATATTCTGCCTGTGACATCTTCTTCTAGCTCTAACTGCCCTCTAACAAACTCATCTAATATTCTCGGCTTACCTCTGCAACAAAACCAAGGGCGTAAAGCATGGCGAATATTTTTTACTGCTTCTTTTTTAGTTTCAGTACCAGTATTTTTTCAAGCCCCAATTGTCAGGCTGTTTCCTTTAGTTAGCTTAGCATTAACCCTATTCTGGATCGGTTTAGGTTGGTCACTTTATCAACGCCCCCAAAGTCGTTGGTGGGGCGACATAATTTTGGGCTTTAGCTGGAGTTGGCTAGCAGGTTCAATTTATTGGGGTTGGCTACGTGCCGAACCACTAATTCATATTCCCATCGAATCAATCGGTTTACCCTTCGCCTTGTGGTGTATCTGGCGTGGGTGGGGCAAAATAGGTAACTTTTTTTATCTGGGTTCGCTACTAGGCACTGCCATTACCGATCTGTACTTCTATTTAACCAATGTCATTCCCTACTGGCGCGACTTAATGACAGTAGATTTAGATCCTGCTTTAGCTTCTCCCATCTTTAAATCGGCACTAACTCAAGTGCAAACTCCTTGGGGCATCAGTTGGGCAGTAGTGCTAGTCAACATTTTGTTGGCAGTTAGCTGGTGGTCTTTAAGAAAAACTGAGCTACACTGGTGGGCATTCGCTGGAGCAGTTTTAAGTACAATTTTAGTGGATAGTCTATTCTGGATTGCAGCTTATTTTGCTTAATTACAATCCGGAATTCTCAACTCCGAACTCCGAATTCCGAATTCTGAACTCCCCCAGTTTTATTGATGGGTTAATTTCAAAAATCTATGGCTCAAAGTAATGATGTTATCGCCCGTTCGCCTCTATCTAACTTCCAAGATATCTTAAATAGCGAAACAACTTTATACATCTTCAAGAGGCTGCTACAAGCGGCTTTAACCTTGCTCTTAGCCTCTGCCCTTTGCTTTGCCATAGTTGAATTAGCCCCAGGAGATTATCTCGATACACTTAAAGAAAACCCTCAAATCTCCCCAGAACGCATTACTGAACTGACACAGCAATTTGGTTTAGATAAGCCACCGATAATCCAATATTTCCGTTGGCTATTTCGAGTAGTTACGCGATTTGATTTTGGCGAAAGCTTTGTTTATTTTCGTTCTGTCTCTTCTTTACTCCTAGAACGTATTCCTGCCACTCTTTTGCTAGCAATAACTTCAATTATTGCTACTTGGGCGATCGCTATTCCTTTGGGTATTCTGAGTGCAGTCAAACAAAATAGTCGCGTGGATAAAGTGCTGCGGGTGTTGAGTTATTTCGGACAGGGATTTCCCAGCTTTATTACTGCACTGATATTTTTAATTATTGCCCAGTTTTTATCTCCCTTATTCCCAGTTGGCGGGATGACTAGCATTAATCATGAAGAACTTTCCTTTGTCGGCAAGATTCTCGATATTGGTTGGCACATGATTTTACCTACTATTGCCTTAAGTATCACTAGTTTTGCAGGACTACAACGTTTGACTAGGGGACAATTACTAGATGTATTGCGACAAGACTATATTCAAACAGCCCGCGCCAAAGGTTTACCTGAAAACAAGGTAATTTATGTTCATGCTTTGCGGAATGCAATTAATCCTCTGATTACCCTGATTGGCTTTGAATTTGCCAGTTTGCTTAGTGGCTCATTTATCGCTGAATTTTTCTTTAATTGGCCAGGTTTAGGTCGTTTAACTTTACAAGCCGTTACTGCCCAAGATAAATATTTAGTTATGGCTAGCCTGATGATGGGTGCAACTATGCTAATTATTGGTAATCTGCTAGCAGATTTGTTGTTAAAAGCTGTCGATCCGCGCATTAAGTTGGAAAATCTTAAATAACAACAATGCTTAAAAGATGAATGATTCAGAGTGAAGACTAAAAGATGTTATTACAAATTAATTATTTAATTCGTTCCAAAAAAGATGGCAAGTATTTAGTGGCTCGTCTACCAGAACAAAGTGGGCAAGAGGCTAGCTATCTATTGGTATTTCAACATGATTATGATGCTCTTAGTTATATTAACACCCACGGTAAAGAATTTAGCGATCGCCTGACCGTAGAAACAGCATCCCCAACTCAACTTAAAGGACTTATGCAGCGTTGGGATTATGCAGGTTTTGGCATTGTTAAAGACCCAATGCTACCAGATATTCAATTTGTATCTTGAAATTACTAGCTGTTAGCTGTTCTCCCAGCTTTTAAAATCAGGTAATTTCAGCCCGCTTGCTCTAAAAAATAACCCAATTGTAATCCAGCAGCACCAGCATCAACTGAAAGCAATTTCTTTTTCTTACCAGGCATTATTGCCAGGGTTTAGACAATGCCTAAACCCTCTATAAATTTATTTTTAGCGACTAACAACCAACAATCAGCCTGGGACATTCTCAGCCACTTAATCTGAGTTGGTATCGAGTTATAGCACTATGCACTTAGATCAAGACACTCATTACTTATGACTTGTACGGGTCAACGGCCGTTGACCCCTACTCATTACCCTAGAGCAATCTAATCAACTTATCCTAACCGATTAAAGTACTGCGATACTTACTCCTGCATCCCTTCATAAAGTAATCTGGCTAGCAAGCGCATACCGTCGCTTTGTTTGAGTTCCGCATAAGAGGGTGCCGAACGTTTGCCAATATCTCTAAGATCAGAGAGCAGTTCGGGATGAAACTGACAGGTAAAAGAACGACGAATCTTTTTAGTTTCAAAATCCTTGTAGTTGATACAGGTACATGAACACTCGGTTAAAATTTCCCCATTAGCTTCGGTCGATGCCAAAATTTCCACCGCATAAGGCATTTGTAAGAGCCAGGATAGGGGACTAGCTGCTACGGTATATCGATGAGGCACAATCGCATTATGTAAAGCCATATATGCCCAATTAGCAAACAGAATTGCTTCTTCGTTCACTTCATCAGAGTGAAACATAGCAATGTTAATATCGTTTTCATAACGCAAAATCGTATTATCAATCACTCCCTCTAGTTCATCTGCCATCACTTCATGGGTATTAAGCAGTTCAATCGGAATTGATGAATTATGTTGTTTGGGAGTTTTGTAGGGCAATAAAACGCGATCGCCTACTTCTTTTTCTTCATTGAGAACTACCGCAAAGTTATCATCATTCCAGCCTTGAGCTACTATACGACCATCCCGCTTTTCAATTTTGAGATTTTCCCCTACAGATTTAATTTTTTCACAAGCTGCTTTTAGAGAGGCTAAAGCTTCTCCACCTTCATCACGCTTGAGGGTTTTAGTATCTAGGACTGCTTTAATTGCTTTACGCAAGAGACGAATATGACATTCTGCTGCTAGTTGGTGACTGACACAAATAAAGATAGCTGGCGCACTGCGAGGCGATCGCGATAGTAAGAGTTTTTCTACCAGTGCAAACATATCATCCCGAGAACAGTTAGGCTGTGTCCACTCGTCTGCGTTATGTACCGAAGGATGTCCCCCTTCTAATACCACTGCCATACTAGAGCTAATTATCGGTACGACTTTTTCGAGATCGAGCGTACCTGTAGACCAGACGGGAAATAAAATCGAATCGCAGTCAGCAATCTTTTGCGCCATAAAAGCTACATTTTTAGAAGCTCTTACTTCTTCACCGAGATCGTTGTTACCTACGTGTTCCCAAGGTTCAATAATTGTAATAGCGTTGCGGAATAAATTGGGACGTTGTGCCAGAAAATTCAAGTCAGACTCAGAAGCGATCGTTTTCTCTAACGGCTGAGCGTATCCCCATTCAAACTTACCATCGGGAGAGAATAATTCTTTTTCAGGTAAGGGGTCAGCAGAATCACGATCTGTTAAAAAGCGACCCAACAAAATATGTACCGACTCCACATCCGAGCCACTATCTTCGATGTAGCCGGGAGTTAAACGCCATTTAGGAGAAGATAATTGTTGATTATCGGGATTTACTAATGGTGTTGCTGTCATAATAATAATCGCTGAATTGATCTGTTTTGAAGCTCAAGAAGGGCAATTACAGAATACTAGTAAAATAAACAGTTAATCAAGGCTATAAATTTTTGGACGCTTTTTGGGTGAAGTTAGAAATACATAGATTTGTAAATCAGTTTATCTGTGAGAAAAGGTTTCAAATCTGCCTTTTTTTATCTATTTCCAGGTAGCAAAATTTTTCTTAACCCAATCTATTCCCACTTCATTATTTAACTTTATTTTTTGTGGGGCATCGGCATAAATTTTATTTAAAATACCTACATCTTGCTCCACAATAACCTTACTCAGAGCAAGAAATTGATTTTTCAAAAGTTTAGCCAACGGATTACTAGCTTCCCCAAACAATAATATATATGTTCGAGTTTTAGTTGATGATTCTGGAATAAAAAGATGACATTGAGCAATTTTGCCAAAAAAAGTACTGCCATAGAAAATAACCAGAGAAGGAAAATAATTTTCTAAATGAGCTTGAATTACGTCAGGAAGTAAAAATTGATTGGGTTGTTTCAGTTTTTCCCAGAAAGTTTTAGGTGCAGTGGGAGTATTAAAAAAAGCCTCAGAATGATAGCCATTGTCGATAAACTTTTCAAACCTAACTTCGGTAATTTCAAATAACTCTCGATGCGTACCATTTTGATGATTGTAATCGTGCATAATCAAAAGCATCGATCGCAAGTCTGTCTCGACGCTAGTATCGGCAGTAAAACCAATAAATTCATACTCGCGATCGATCTTCTCTAAAATATCGGGAATGGGGATCTTAGGTTCGTAATCACCATAAGACCAAATAAAATCGCCTTGAATGATTAATTCTAAGGGTTTTAGCTGAGGTAATGTCTTTTTATCTGTTCCTGGTAAGATAGTGCAGCCATGGCGATCGAATTCTAAGGCATGAAACGGACAAACTACTGCACTAGTGCCATCTGCTTGAGCTTCGCACCATCCCTCAGACAGCATTGCTCCCATGTGTGGACAGATATTAGGTAAAGCGTTAACTTGTCCCGTTTTATCTTGCCAAATGACATAATCATGACCGTAAAGCGAAACTTGATGGAGTTTATTGATATCTAGCATGGATTTATGCGCCAATAGCCAAGGCGCACCTTCTAACATAGACATATTCAATTTCCTCAATTAAAAATTTTGGGCAAATAAATCTATCGCGACAAGTACAATATAAAATGTCGCAAGTTACAAATTGCTGTAGTTCTACTAGTGTATACAGCTAAAACAAAGCTTTCATTGATTCTAAATATATGACATATTATTCGCGTTTGTCAATATGAAATCTGATAGCCAAACATACCCAGATCGTCATTCTCTTCGTCGTCAACCCCAACAAAAACGAAGCCAGGAAAGAGTTGAAAAAATTTTAGATGCAGCAGCAATAGTATTTGATGAAGTGGGTTTTGAAGCTGCTACTACTCATGCGATCGCATCCCGTGCAGATACAGCAGTAGGTTCTCTCTATCAATTCTTTCCTGATAAATTAGCCATTTTTAATGCTTTAGAACTGCGTCATGTTGAACGTGTTTATATTATTTGGGAAAAACTATTGCGCCCAGAAATTATACAGTTACCGTTTTCTGATTTTATTCACACTATTACAACGCAAATTCTCAAACTGTTTGAGCAACCTACTTCACGAATTATTTTTGTTCAGTTTTTTACCTCTCCCAGTATTTTTAAAAACATCGATCATAGCTTTACTCAAGAAGCAATTCAATTTATGGCAAAGCTACTACGAACTCGTAACCCAGCCTTGACAGATAAGCGTAGTCAGCTACTTGCCGAAATATCCGTTCATGGAAGTAATACTTTGATCTTATTGGCATTACGTAGCGATGAAGCCCACCGTCAAGAGATTTCTAGAGAGATTGAAGTCTTGCTAAAAGCATATTTAAAACCTGATATTGGTGATGAAGTGATTAACAACACAATTAAACCGTTAGATAAACTTGCCAATTCTTATAAACTTAACTCTCGTCAAAGCCTAATCTTAAAATACGCTAGCAACAATCAAGAAATCACTATCAAAAACTGCGAGGTTATGTTTCCCGACCTATCTCGGCGCACTTTACAAAGAGATTTAAAAGCGTTGAGCAAGCAAAAATTATTACTTCCTCAAGGCAATACCGATCTACGTTGTTATTGTCTTAATTCTGAGCTACTAAATTTGTGACAACTTACGACAAAAGAACAGTTACTCTATCTAAACTTAGATAATTAACTGATCGTCTTGATTAAAAAAACGTCTATATATACCTTCAGTCACTAGTACAGAAGCAATCAAGTTAGTTAGAACGATCGCGAATAAAATTAAAATCTGATACGAGGCTGCGTCACGGGGATTACTCCCACCTAAGACTTGTCCTGTAAACATTCCTGGTAAACTAACTAAACCCACCACCATCATGTTGTTTAGGGTAGGAATTAAACTAGTGCGAATAGCTTCTTTTTGATAAGCTGATATGGCTTGTTTGGAGGTTGCACCCAGACATAAATAAGTCTCAATTTCCAGACGGTTTTGTTTGATGGCACTAAGTAAGCGATCGCCAGCTAAAGATGCTCCATTCATGGCATTGCCAAATAGCATTCCCGCCAAAGGTATTAAATACTGTGGTTCGTACCATTGATTGGGTTGTACAATCAACAGAATTACATAACCTAGACTAAAAGCACTACTAGCTAATAAAGATAAAACTACAGTAGGGAAAAGTCCCTGAAGCTTTTGATCGATACGGTTACGGGCGACAATGGAGGCAACACCCATCATGATCCCCAAGATACCTAAGACTACAAGCCAATTATTGATCGCAAAGACCAAATCTAAAATATAACCAACTGCAATTAGCTGCATCAAAGAGCGCACTGCACCATAAGCTATTTGAGTAGCTAGCCCCAGTTTTTGCCAAAGAGATAAAGCGATCGCAATGCCAATAATACCCAAACACAAAACTAAATCGGTTGTATCTAAAGCAATAATATTGTTCACTCTTTAATTGTTAATTGTTAATTGCTAATTGCCTAGGGGGATAGCCTTTTGAGTTGCCAACTTCCATTATCCTGCAAATCATATACTAAGCGATCGTGGAGACGGCTGGGACGACCTTGCCAAAATTCTATACGGTTAGGTATGACTCGAAATCCGCCCCAATGTTCGGGACGCGGGATAGTAACATCATCTTTATACTGAGTCTGTAGATCTGCTAATTTCTGCTTTAAAATTTTGCGGTTAGCTATCACTCGGCTTTGATCCGATGTCCAAGCACCTAGTTGAGAAGCTTTGGGGCGACTGTGAAAATACGCCGTTGATTCTTGGGGGCTTAGTTGCTCAACTCTGCCTTCAATGCGGACTTGTCGTTCTAGTTTGTTCCAGAGAAAAACTAAAGCAGCATAGGGATTAGCAATTAATTGTTGACCCTTCTGGCTTTCGTAATTAGTATAAAAAACAAAACCACGATCGCTAACTTCTTTGAGCAATACAATTCGCGCCGTAGGTTTACCATCAGGGGTAGCAGTAGCCAAAGTCATGGCGTTAGGCTCAAGTAAATCCGCATCTAAGGCTTGTTGAAACCAAACCTCAAACTGCTTAATGGGATCGGCATCAACATCAGCCTCAGCTAATCCCGCCAGAGTATAGTTTTGTCTTAAATCGGCGATCGAGGAATCCACTTTTTTCTTTTGCTATGATTATGAAAACTGAACAGTTAATACTTTAGCAATAAAATAATTAGACTAAAGATATCGAGAAAATAAAACAAAAGATATGCAATTACTATAGTTGTAACTTGACTCTACAGTTTACTAGAGAGTTTAGACTAAAGAAAAATATGCAGCAAAGCACCCATGAAAGAAGTAGCTTATCTAAAAATTGGCGAACTAGCTAAGCAAACAGGTTTAGCTGTTGGAACTTTGCGTTATTATAGCGATTTAGGACTTTTGCAACCAGTACAGAGGGGAGATAATGGCTATCGTTACTATAGTCAGGATGCCAGCCAACAGGTACAGTTTATCAAAAAAGCCCAAACTCTCGGATTTACCCTAGAAGAAATCAAAAAAATTCTCAATGTACGCGATCGCGGTGAAAAACCTTGTAGTTTGGTACAAAGCTTACTAGACCAAAAGATCGATCAATTGGAACTTAAGATCGAGCAAATGACTTTGTTTAAAGCGGAACTAGAAGAATATCGCACTACATGGACAAATAACCCGAATCTTGAATCAGACAGTCAAGAAGTTTGTCCTCTAATTTCTAGTGTATCTTTAGGTTCATAAAAATCGCCTCCCAAAACATCAGAGGCGATTACTAATTGAAATTATACTATTTGTATATTGTTTGTTTTACCCTTCGTCTGTGCTAATAATTTTGGGTACACGAAAAAACTCCCCTTGTTGCTCAGGAGCAGCTTTTAATAACTCATCCTTGTGAGGAAAAGGAGCTAACTTATCAGCACGAGTAATATTACTTGTTTCGATCGCTCTAGTGGTTGGGGGAACATCAGTAGTATCTAATTCACTCAACTGATCGAAATATTCGAGAATGCTATTAAGTTGGGTGGTAAATGCTACTTCTTCAGCTTCGGTAATATTGAGTCTGGCTAAATTTGCCACTTTTTTTACTTCTTCGCGATCGATCATTGATGTTGATGGTTAATAGTTAATGAGTTGATTGAGCTGGAATATAAAGGTAAACAGAAGCTAAAAGCTAAAAGCGCAGGGCGTGAAGCGCCCAAGTCGCGAAAGTGCGACGCTTGCCTGCGAAGCAGGCTGCAGCTAAAAGCTTTTAAAAAAATACATCCATTTCCGAACGCCCAGTAATTTTTAGCCAGTTTTGAGCTTCCATGTAATTATTAGGGGCGATCCGAATTGCTTGTTTCCAGTATTCAGCTGCTTTATCGTAATAAGATTCTGCTTTTTCTACATCCCCTGATTCTTTGGCTTTTTCCCCTTCATAATGATAAATAACGGCAATATTATTTAGTGCTTGGGGCATTCTGGGGTTAAGCTCAATTGATTCAGTATAAAGCTCGATCGCTTTATCAATATCTCCATTACTAGCGTAGATTAAGCCCATATTGTAAAGAATGTAACTGCGATCGTTGGGATCTTCTTCTAAGGTTAACGCCTCTTCATAATTTTCTAGAGCTTCAGCATATTCCCCATCCCCTTGAGCAGACATACCATCACGATAATAGGCAAAAGCTTCTTTCGCTTTTTTGTTGGTAGGCAGAGCTTTTAAAATAATATCTGCCATTACAGTAAAAGTTTTATCTACGAAGTTATCATTTCTCTGGGTTCGTGGCATAGCTAACTCAAAAATCGATTAATTATGGTTATGTAGATATTAACGCCAAACGCGAGTCAAAAACTATAAGTTACGTTTAGTTTGAACAACACAATGTCAATATATCTGTAGATTGAGCAACTAGTTACTAGCAAAGAGCAACTAGCAACTATTTATTGCCCATCTTTGCTTTTTTTAGCAGTTAAATGTTAATTTCACAACTAAGATCCCCTGCTTTCTGAGAAAAACGTAAATTTTCTTTATAGTCTACAGGGCAATCAATTACCGCAGGAACATCATCTGCCAAAGCTTTTTGTAAGGTAGGAATTAAGTCTGCTGCCGATTTTACCCGATAGCCTTTTAATCCCATACTTTCGGCAAATTTTACAAAGTCAGGATTGCTAAAATCAATAAAGGTAGAATGACCAAACTGATTAATCTGTTTCCATTCAATCAAGCCATAACCATCGTCATTAAAAATTAGAGTCACAAAAGGAGTCTTAACCCGTAAGGCGGTTTCCAATTCCTGACAATTCATCATAAAGCCACCATCTCCTGTCACCGCCACAACTTTACGCTCGGGATGCACTAGTTTCGCCGCCATTGCTCCAGGTATGGCAATACCCATTGCAGCAAAACCATTAGAGATAATACAGGTATTAGGACAATCAGAATGATAGTGTCGCGCCATCCACATTTTGTGCGCCCCGACATCAGAAATTACAATATCTTCTGGTGCCATTACCTGACGTAAATCGTAGATAATTTTTTGGGGCTTGATCGGGAAACCATCATCGTTAGCATACTGCTCATAATCCTCTTTGATTTGACTCCGTAGGCTAACCGCAGAAGGTACTTCCTTGCCCTGGCGATCGCAACGTTTAACAATATCATGAAGAGAATCGGAAATATCACCAAAAACTTCTACCGAGGGAATATAGCTACTATCAATTTCGGCTCTAGTTTCGTCAATATGAATAATTGGCGTATCACCTTCAGGATTCCATTTCTTAGGAGAATATTCAATTAAGTCATAACCAATGGCAATTACTAGATCTGCTTCATCAAAAGCACAGCTAATTAAATCTCTCTGTTGTAGTCCCACAGTCCATAAAGACAAGGGATGAGTATAGGGGATTGCGCCTTTGCCCATAAAGGTATTAGCAACAGGAATATTTAGTTGAGTAGCAAATTCCGTGAGGGCTTCGCTAGCACAACCGCGAATTACGCCGTTGCCTGCCAAAATTAGGGGATTTTTGGCTTTAGAAATCGCCGCCGCCGCAGCATTAAGGCTGCGAGTTGAAGCATAGGTTTTTTCCCGTTTGTCTCGATGCAAAGGGTTTCCATCTAAGGGCATCGCGGCAATATTTTCTGGTAAATCAATATGAACTGCACCAGGCTTTTCGGCTTGAGCAACTTTAAAGGCTTTGCGAATAATTTCGGGGGTAGTATCAGGACGAACAATCTGAGCATTCCATTTAGTGATCGGGGCGAACAATGCCACTAAATCAAGATACTGGTGGGATTCGATGTGCATCCTATCTGTACCTACCTGTCCTGTAATTGCTACCAAAGGCGCGCCATCTAGATTAGCATCAGCAACACCTGTCATCAGGTTAGTTGCTCCAGGTCCTAGAGTAGATAAACACACTCCTGCTTTTCCTGTTAAGCGACCATAAACATCCGCCATAAAGGCAGCACCCTGTTCATGACGGGTAGTGATAAATTGAATTGGTGAATCTCTTAAAGCTTCTAGGATGTGTAGATTTTCTTCTCCTGGTAAGCCAAAGACATATTCCACCTCTTCATTTTCCAAACACTGAACTAAAACTTCTGCTACATTTAATTCGCCCATTATGCTTTTCCCTAACTCAATGGTTGTATAGTTTTCCTATTATTAACAAACTATAGCTATTCTCACTCTAAATGAGTTCCCGTTAATACCAGATTTTTGTTGATTGTTAATGGTTAATTGCTAATTTTTAATTGTTCTCCAGTTTATCAACAATGTTAGTTCAGCTTTCTAACCAACTCTTGGTGAAACGCAGAGCGATTACCCTGCGCGTACCCTTACGGATCCCTCTGGAATTATGAAGAGACTAAAACTAAAGCAATAAATACTAAGATTCAACTATTAACCATTGATTTAGTACATTTAAATTGTGATTTTAGGTTAAAGGCAAAACCAGCAACTAGAACAGTTAACCCGCCCGTAATCCACAAAGGCGTTGTGTAATTCAAGCTAACTAATAAACCAGATATTACAGGGCCGATCGCATTAGACATACTTAGATAAGCAGAGTTGATCCCTAAAACTTCTCCTTGTTCTTTGGTATCGGAATTAAGAGACAATACTGTGTCTATTAAAGGCATGGGAAAAGAATTGACTAAGCCAAAAATTACTAAAATAATTACAAATGCGCCATAAGTGGGGAAAGTCGGCATTAACAAGAAGCTCACACCGCGTACAGCTAAAGAGATGGCAATAATATCAATCAGATTGAATCTTTTGCTCAAAGGTTCTAACGCAAAAATCTGAGAAATAAAGCCCAGCATTCCCACAAGGGCAAACATGATCGCTAGTCCTTTGGTATCCTGATTTAAGATATTCAGGAAAAACGGCTGAAAGGCAAAGGTAAATATAGTAAAGGTACTACCGCTTAAAAAAGTCAAGACAAATAACTTTCCTAACTTTGGTCTAGTAGCAGACTTAGCAATCTTGCCAAAAGCAAAATCATCCCAGTTTAATTTAAATTGATGCGGGCTAGCCCTTTCTCCCTGTTGAGAAATAGTTTCGGGTAAAAAGAATAGGGTCAGTAACGAAGCAAAAGCTGCGATCGCCGCACTGACTAAAAAACTCATTCCTAAAGAAGATATCCCAGGTAAAGTCGGTAACTGCTGAGCAAGATAACTTAATACAGGTCCGATAACAAATCCTAAACGAAAAGTAGCCCCAAAAATACCAAAGGCTTTAGGACGTTGCTGGGGAGTAGTAATATCGCTAATTACTGCACTGGCAACGGAAGTGTTTCCTCCAGTTAGTCCATCTAACATTCGAGCAGCATACAGTAACCAAGCAACCCCAGCGACGCTGGCAAGTAAATTGGCTACTACTGTCCCCGCTAAACTAAAGACTAAAATATATTTACGCCCTAGACGATCTGAGAGTTTTCCGAGGATCGGAGTACCAAAAAACTGTGATAGCGCAAAAGCTGTAGTTAATAAACTAGCCTGAAGATCGCTTAACCCAAACTGTTTGGCATAAGGATAAATCAGCGGAATGATAATAGTAAAACTAATCGAGTTTATTAGGGCAATTAAAGCAATTAACCAGAATAACGGGGGTAAATCGAATCTTTCTCGCCAGTGGTCGCTTTTCATATATTAAGTTTGGTCAATCAGTTTTTAAGTATATCTTTATAATTCCGATGGCAAAACTAGCTAAAAGCAATGTATTATATTTGTAAGTAAAATTTCCAGATTATGCCACACGAACAATTAAACCTATCAACCTCAAAACCTGTATTGTCTTGGGCAAATCATGAACTTGATAATCGAGAAACCCAGATGGCGCAAAATGTAGCATCTCTACCCTTTGTGTTTAAGCACGTAGCATTAATGCCAGATGTTCACCTTGGGAAAGGAGCATTAGTCGGTTCTGTAATTGCTACCAAAGATGCGGTAATTCCTGCGGCTGTGGGCGTTGATATTGGCTGCGGGATGGCTGCGGTTAAGATGCCGTTTAGAGGCGATCGCCTGGAAGGAAAGCTCAAAAAAATTCGTCATCAAATAGAGCGCTCGATTCCTGTCGGTAGATGGGGTAACAAAAGAATTGAGAAAAGCGTTACCAACTGGCAAGGCTGGCGGGATTTTAAAGAATTGCATCCAGGGGTACAGGATTTAAATAATAAAGCCCTGCAACAAATGGGTTCACTTGGTGGGGGAAATCACTTTATTGAACTTTGTTTAGATACGGAAAATTATGTCTGGTTAATGTTGCATTCTGGTTCACGACATATCGGCAACAAGTTAGCCCAGTGTCATATTTCTACAGGTAAAAAACTAGCCGAGTTAGCCGAAGCTAATTTACCCGATCCAGACTTGGCTTATTTTGTTGCAGGAACACCTGAATTCGAGGCATATTGGCGAGATTTACAGTGGGCGCAAGATTATGCTCGTTTTAATCGAGATGTGATGATGGGGCGTTTTAAAAAAGTTGTAGAAGAATTTGTCACAGGAGGCAAAGAAATCAAACCTTTGCTATCGGTAAATTGCCATCATAACTACGCCGAAAAAGAAGTCCACTTTGGCGAAGAAGTTTATGTAACCCGCAAGGGTGCGGTTCGGGCGCAGCAAGAAGATTATGGTATTATTCCTGGTTCAATGGGAACTAAATCTTATATTGTTAAGGGCAAAGGAAATCATGATAGCTATTGCTCCTGTTTTGTGGGAGATACTCAAGTTTTGACGAACAAAGGCTTGATGTTAATCAAAGATGTTTATGATTCTGCTGAATCTATTGAAATAGTTTCTTATAACGAACAGTCTCGTAAATTTGAATTAAAACCAATTGTAGACAGTAGCGTCAGAGAGGTAGAAGTCAAAAGTTATTGCCTATCTCAGACAAGACGCAGACAAGATAATACTTTGGTTAGTACTAGCAATCATCCTATGGCTACTTATCAAAAGGGAAAATTAACTTATCAAGCTATAGAAGATTTAGCTAAAAATCAGGGAGGAGTCATTGTTCCTACTCAAGTTAATCTAGTCTCCAATCTGCCCATAGAAGCACAAGATGCTAACTTCTACTATTTATTAGGAGTTATTCTTTCTGATGGCACAATTCATTATCAAGCAAGAAAAAATTCACCAGAAATAGATAATCGACCTCGTGGTGGAAAATATATGCAAGGACATATCAGAATATATCAATCTACGACTCAAGCCAAACAGCCATTTATAGATTATCTGGAAAAGTCTTTTAGAAATTATACGTCTAAGGTTTCTCGTCGAACTTCTTCTGCTAGAGTCACTCAAATCAAAGGAAGAAATATTCAGGGTAAAAATCTTACAGAAATTACTGTTAACGATTTAGATTTGGTAAAAAGAGTAATCGATCTATTACCTCAATTACATAAAATCTTAATTAGCAACTCCTATCTTGCTTTACATTTTCTCGCAGGATATCTTGATGGCGATGGTAGCCATAATAAAGGAACTATTTCTATCAGTATCGGTAAAGAAAAAATGTTTTCCTATCTGATTTGTACCTTCCTAGCATTAGGTACAGCATATAAGGTGTATCGTAATCGCGATAGCTACGTAATCGAGTTTCGAGATAATATCTTAATGACAAAATTAAGTTCTTTGTGTCAAAGATTAGCGATCGCAACTCCTCCTGAAAGATTATACGGAGATAAGCTATTATTGGCATCCTCTTTAGTAGGAGGAAGTTTATCTTATACCGATCTTACAAGTTACGCCAAACAAAACAAGATGATTAATCTGGATAAATTTGAAAGTCAAGATCTAGATTCTACTTTGGCAATGAATCGAGTGTTTAGCATAGACGATGCTGGCAAACAACCTGTTTATAATTTCACGATTCAAGATAATCATAACTACATAGTTTTTACCAAGTATTGTACTCCTGTCTTGGTTCACAATTGTAGTCACGGTGCAGGGCGATTAATGTCTCGTACCAAAGCCAAAAAGCAGTTTACTGTTGAAGATGTAATTGAGCAAACTCAAGGGGTTGAATGTCGTAAAGACAGCAAAATCATCGATGAAATTCCTGGAGCATATAAGCCGATTGAACAAGTAATGGCACAACAAGAAGATTTAGTCGAAGTTGTTGCGACTCTCAAGCAAGTTGTATGTGTTAAAGGTTAGAGAGTTTTACTGCGCTTTTGGGTTGAGTAGAACACGCAAATTTAATCTAAAAAGCTAATAGCTAATAGCGCACATCGCGGAGCGATGAAGCGTCGCACTTTCGCGACTTGGCTGCTTTGCAGCCTGCAGCTAATAGCTAAAAACTAATTAATCAACAACGTAGTCTATCAAGCATGAAAACTGCTGTAAGTATAGTTGCTTATTATTACTCAAAGATGGATTTGCAAATTAAAACAGTACGATATCAAGATCAAATCGATGCAATTAAACAGATTAGGACTAAAGTATTTCAGGAAGAACAAGGAGTAGCCGCTGAGTTAGAGTTTGATGGGTTAGATGATGATGCTACTCATTTTTTAGCTTATCTTGACAATCAGCCAGTAGCTACAGCCAGAATTAGAGAGATCGGTGAAACAACGGTTAAAATTGAAAGGTTAGCCGTTTTACCAGCAGCGAGAAAGCAGGGCATTGGTAAGAGATTAATGGAACAAGCTTTAGCAGCTATTGCTCGGCAAAACAAAGTCACGGCAGTAGTTCATGCGCAAGAATATATTGCCAAGCTATATCGGCAATTAGGATTTGAAGTAGTAGGAGAAAAATTTATTGAAGCGGATATTATTCATCTCAAGATGATTAAGAATTTACTGAAATAATTTACTGAAATAATTCAAATACCTGACGACAAAATAGCTTTAGTTGTTGTTCAGCATCTTCGGCTGGTTGACATTGACCAATAAATTCCCAATTATCGATCGTGGAAAATTTCCAAGCTTGACCTACATGACTAAAACCGCAGGTTTCCACGCCAATCAACTTTTCTTCTTCTTCTTCCGAAGGATCTTTATAAAAACGAATTTGCACCAAAATACTGTTGCTTTGGTAACGTCTACTCCAGCCAGGAAAATGAAACCCAATATCAATTGAATCGGGATCTACTAGTTCAAGAGTGTCAGGATCGTTTTTCCAGGGTTTGAGATCGGCTTTGGCATCGGGAAACTGTGCTTTAAACAAAGTAACCACAGAGGCAATTTTAGTAGCGATATTCAACCCTCTGGCTCTCTCCGATGCATTCATGCTCAATCTCCTTTAGTTAACCTCTTATTAAATACCTGCTTAAACATTTACTACAAGAATAAGCTACTGTTGCTGTATCTATTGATAGAGTTTATTCAATTTCCAATTATTTTTCCATAATCAGAAGTGATGGTAATCAAATTAAAAGTTCAACCAAATAAGCAACTTAAAAGTGACTAGATCTCTTGCATGAATCAAGGGATTACGCTAGGCGTAGCCTTCGGAACGCT
>JAAUYG010050076.1_pt1 | contig 24876 bp, 16 predicted proteins | sample 7278091 | NCBI WGS metagenome assembly JAAUYG01 (sample SAMN14350201, study PRJNA611818) | marine sediment metagenome | isolation source: surface marine sediment (0.6m) | place: French Polynesia: Moorea | collected 2018-08 | reverse complement strand
TGAAACTTGTAAATGAAGACCACCCTAGGGACCAAGAAAATGTCCTTATACACAGGTGGTCTTTATATACAGGTTCAATAGCATGGAAAGTATACACCTGGGGACCTGTAAAATGTGGTCTTTATAAGCAGGTGGTCTTTATACACAGGTGGTCTTTAGAGCAGGTTTGCCTGTGACATGTGTAATATTAACACGAGTTTTCCGTATGCTGTTGCAGGGCAGAGATCAGTATGCTGTTCAGCACCGTACGAGGTCCGTCCTCCAGTGTGGTCTCAGGTTCTATAGTCGGTATGGAGGGCAATATGTCACTGAGACGTACAGCCAGTATGAGACGAACCTTCACATCCAGTACAGCCGGACTGAAACGGAAGTCTGTCTGTCTACAGGTCAAGTTCCAGGTGGTAGGTATTCTTGGTACTGGGGTTGGTTATATGATACATGTATATGGATAGTTGCTATACTTTGTAGTAGTAGTAGTAGCAGTAGCAGTAGCAGTAGCAGCAGCAGCAGCAGCAGCAGCAGCGGTAGTAGTAGCAGTAATACTAGTAGATGTAGTAGCAGCAGTAGCAGTCATAGTAGTAAGAGGTAGTGTTAATCATGATAATATTAGTAATAACTCGTACAGAGGCCACTGTATTACTTGTTCCACATCATGTTTACCACATTCTAGCATTTCTCCCCTATCTAGGATTCTATCGTGGAGACAATCCGTCGCAGTCGAATCCACTTCATCCACTGCCTGTTGCCCCAGCACAATGCTGGGCTGTGTGATCTCCGGGCCGTACTCACCCCTGGGAAGTCCGGCAATGAGGATATCATGCTAAACGTGCCGCTGGTACGCTCTCAGATCAGGGGAGCCGAGGTCGTGGAGGCCATACGCATACACAGACAAGGTGAGAGTTCGGTGGAGGTTGTGGGGTGGAGGTGGGGTGGGTGAGGGTGCGGGTGGAGGAGGGGATACCGAATATGACCTTATAGCATGGATAGAGAGGCACAGTACCCAATAGATGTGCAGGCCCCTCCAGCAACAAACATACCACATCTCTCATTTCTGCTAAAGGACAACTTTACCATGTTTACACCAAGTGCCTGATAAACACCAAAAGATCATTCAAATGATATTCTGGTCCCCTTGGCTGCCACACATGTGCACATCGCCACTTCCTTGTAAACAAAGGTCCACATGGTTCCTGTTACCGTAAATATGCGTAACTATGTACCACTGTTCCGGACTACAGCCTTTATTATTGAAAATTTATAGATGCTCACCCAATGCTGAAACCTGCCTTGAATGACCATTGTCAGGAAAGGCGCCTGTTTTGAAGGACCATGTCTTTTGAGACCTGTCTTGTGCATGTTGAGGGACCATTACCGGGAAACATCACCTGTCTCAATAGACAGGTGTTTATGCACAAGAAATTATCATTGAACATTAAGTACAGGTGTTGTTGTGTACAGTGAAATTGGTGTTTCACAACAGTTATAACTTGTCTTGATGTTAATCTGATTCAGTTCAACTTGTTAATCCAGTCATGTGGCCAAGCTTAAACATGTTAAATTAGAGTAATACATGGAAGCAGAGGTGACAACTACATGTAGGTTGTCTTCACTGTACACACAATGTACCACTGGGCTCAGTGGTTTTGGGAATACATTGTATTTGTACCTGAACCTTGAGGCCATCACTTGGGTCACTCCAGTGTAAAACAAATACCTATTCGCCTTCCAAATATGATTGTTTATTGGATGTGATTGTGATCCCAAATAATTAGCTGCAGTTATACACATATTGAACATATTGAAGGTGCAACACTAACACAGTACTCCCTCTATATTACAACCCTTTATTATAAGAGGTCTTAAAATAGAGGGACCACTGTAGGTGGCCTCCAGTTCAGGAGTTTAAAGTCTTATGCAGGACTTTCCTACATGTACAATGAAACCTGTATGAAAAAAAAACATGCTAAGGGCCAACAAATATGATTTTGGAACACACTAAGTCAGGTGGTCTTTATATACAGGTTCAGTAAGACAGAGAATATATCTGGGGATTTGTCAGATGTGGTCCTTTGAAACTGACGGTCTTTATGTACAGGTGGTCTTTAGAGCAGCTTTAACTTTATATTTAAGTTCAAAAGTTTTAGAAAATATCGGATTTAGGCCCATTTTCTGCAAATCTAACTTAACTTGGCCATCACTGTGACGGTAGCATGGGTAATGGGGTGAAAGATAAAGATGCCCCAGACAGGATTAATATTGGCTGCAAGGGTCCACTACTTTGGAGTATACTAGTAATAGTCATGAGTTTCTCTTGCACATGTTATATGCATTCTTAGTGTTTAACATGTATGCCTACCGGTATTTGTTACACATGTGTTATGTACAGATATACATAATATATGTTTACTTGGATCCAAGCAAAATCCATTGACAATGCCGATATGTCCATAAGATGTATTGTATAACATATACTGTGTGTGCAGTTGAAGAAAATTACTAAAACATTGAAATTAAGCAACGGACCTGGTGCCAGTCTCCAAAGGTCGAAATCAACTGTTACAGGACTACTGCTACAAGCATGAGCATGATGAGTACAGGTACCTTATAACTTATACATAACTTATATAAATAAAGAATTGCCATCTGAGACACCCCTGTAGGGCCCTAAGCACAGCATGCAACCTCAAATTTGTCTCTGCATGGCCAAAGCCATTACTGTACCTGGTACCTTGCAGTGTAGGCTTCAGATTAACAATGATTAACAACCCCCAGGCTTAGCCCGCTGTGTATAAAATACCAGGGTATGTTGTAGTAGTGTTACCTAACCATTCTACATGTGCTAATAGCAGAATAGCCTGTAGCACGATGCTGGTCACTCATGTGCATCATAGCTATAAGGCCGGCAGGATTCACTATTATGCCACAGAGAAAGCCACATTATAACATCTGTGCCCATAATTGGTAGGGGGGAGTATCTATTGTTGGCACCCCACACACACACACACACGCACACATCTGTGGACACCATACATGCCAGACACCTGTACACATAATATGTATTTTATGCACTAGTGGTAGTGCTAGTTTTGAAACAAACAAACTTCAAAAAAAATGAACTACAAAATGTTTGTTAGGAATAGCACTTCTCTGAATTAACACTTATTAAACAAAATGATAGTCACCTGAGAGGGCAAAAGAGTGCGGTATTTTCCTGAAGACATTTTGTCGACATTCAGCACATTCAGTGTTTGATGATGCAAGCACAGTACATGTGGTAGTAGTGAGAAAGATCTTTGACGACATTAGGAAGAATTGTACCTCTACTGGCCTGTAACATGTGTAAAGAGTACCCATTTGAAAGAGGGTCCACTGTATTTCCCAGCAGTCCCGGTGGCGAGTCTTATTATAAGGCCCCACTGTATTATATTTGTTCACTGAATGGAACACCTAAGCTGCTGGTCTGCCATTTTCAATTAGCACTATTTACGTTTGTTTCAACATGCTCATAATGTACTTGACTATTTGTTTATACATGCTATAAACAGTGATAAACTTATAAATAAACTGCGGGCTTCGAGGTCCATCTGTATAGTTCACACAAAAGCATGGTTCAGGGGAACCTATAACAATGACAGTTTGGCTAGCTTGGAACCCATCGGGCAGCCTTCTTTGCCTAAATTGTTTTCTTGATATATTGTTGTTGATTGGTAATTCACACTTCAAATATTTACCTATGATGGGAGGATGGGGAGGGGTGACCTGCACATGAATTTCCACCACCTACCAGTATTATTATTATTTAATCTTTGTTGGCCAATGCAAAAGTATATTATGCAAAAGTTTACAATAATGGTACACAGAATACATTCCTACTAACTAGGCCTATAATAAATCAGGGCAGTACGTATAACCTTTCAATTAAACTGCTAATTTGAACATTTTTAACATGATTGCTCAAAGCAGCCTTAACAGCATATTAACATATCGTAAAAGATGAAAAAATAAAACTGGTTACAGTATGTGCTACATGCATGCAGCTATTGATATACCCCCTGGGCTTGCTTAACCAACTGTTAACCATGTAGTTAATGTGTTTATGTTTTGCCAGCTGGTTTGCTAATTAGAGCATAAGTGTGAGAGCTGGGGGGTGGGCAGGAGGTTGACATGCAGGGGGGTGGGGGTGGGGGTACTGATTATTGCTGAGACCTCTGCTATAGTGTACATACACTGAAAGCACATCCTGAAAACGGCAATTGCCAGTAATCCTTCCTTTCACCTTCAACACACACCTCACTCCTACAGGTTTAAGATCGGCCCCCGTACCTTTAACAGCTAAATCCCGCAGGGCTTAGTCTTTGGCTAAGAGCCATAACATACCTGGCTGGAACATTCTACCGACACTAGACTTTTGCACCTGGGTGCTAAACACAGATTGAAACAGGAAATGCATGCAGTATCGAGGTCCTGATGAGAGCACAGATTACATATAAACATATATTAATGCCGTCGGCCCGTGTTGGACTAGTTACGGTTTGCAGGTTTTTGAGTTGAGACGATTAGTGAAGACACAGTGGAATGGAGGTCCAACATGTCCCACTTTGTAGCCAATGTCTCAGTGGGCAGTTACGATGACACTGTGACCGTCACACTGCAGACGTGACATAAACGCCACCCTGTGGCCCTGTGGGATTCTTCCGTTCCCTCCCAGCTGCCGGACGCAGAAGGAATGCTCACGTGAAAAACTGGTCCTTGACACAGCAACAGGAAGGATGCAGTCCTTTGCTCTGCTGTCACGGGCAGCGATGAAAGCCAAGTCGGTGCCAGTGGACTTTGAGGCTGGAGATCAAATATGTAAGGAGGACCAGACATGGGGTGATCATGATGTGTTGCTGAATTCAGTTACACTGCGTAATGGGCTGAACAACTGACCTGTTTTCATCATAACTTAGCAGTTTCGGCAGTGTTTGTTGCTCATAGTGTATTGGGAATAGACACTGGAGGATTAAAGAGGATGCTCATTCATGTTCATGTCATTTGGATAGTAACATAGCATGCTTTGCCACACCTGAAGAAACATTTTGGCTGTTTAGTATATCGTTACATATGTGAGAGCTAAGCCCAGAAGGTTACTCCGGAAACACATACATCCTGGTATTCAGGTATTGCCATGGCCGGGGTGATGGTACTAGAGTCGTCCGCACCACATCTACCTGGAGCTGTCAAGCGCAGGAGTGCCGGGAGATCCGCCAGACAACCCGTATCACAGAACCCTGCTATGACACGGACTTCAATGTCTGCTGCTGCTCCTAGATCTGGAATCACCATTCTGCCTGCGAGCCATGCTGTAAATTCACGGTTGCTAAGTGATGAGGACGAGGCAGAAGAGCCTTACTACACTCAGGTAGCCACCGTCCCCAAGACACGGAAGAGAGAGAAAGCACAAGATCGGAAATCCGGCAAAGGCAAATCAGGGGGGAAAGTCAAACAGAAAAGACCTTCTGCCACAGATCCTGATGAAAGTGACCCATGGCCTAACGGTAATGTTACCATGGCCACAGGTGACAACCAAGATGACACGCCGCGAAGTAAACATGGTAAAGGCATGCACGATACGCAGAAGTCACAGATGAATGGTGTTCATTCAGCTGAAAAGCGTGTGAAGAAAAACTCTGTCTCCGAGAAATATTCCACTGGAGAGGCAACCGCAGATAAAATAAAGGCTTCTAGTGAACCTCGTGAAACGAAAAGGAAAAGCATCCAAGCCAAACCTGCCATGCAGCCTCAGAACAGTGATGTCACAGCAAAACCAGTGGTTACGCAACCTAAGAGAACGTCAGTTTTATTGAGGAGACCGGGGAGTGACGTGAGCATGGAAAGTCTGTCTTCCAAGTCATCGGCCTCAGTAAAAGGCTCGCCCAAGGCATCCCCAGTGCTTCCCAGAGGACCTAGGCGAACTCCACAGAGACCTCAAAAACCCTTTCCTAAGACTGCGAAAAGCTCAAAGAGTCAACAAAAAGGTAACAGAATAACCAATGGTTCTGAGATTCCAGAGTTCAGCACAGTTAGAAAGCAAAGTCGAAGAGACTCTGACACACCAGTAGGGGCCAACCCACTGAAACATACTTCTAGTAAAAATCGCAAGGTCAGTAATAATCTGGATGACGAAGCAACTGCTCCAATGTCAGCCAAACGTAAAAGCTCCAGCACATCCGTGGGAGCACATGGTAACACTTCAACCATGTCAGAGACGGGGACGGCTGCTGTTGTAGAAAATGGAGCTGTAGAGAAGAAACGACATAGCACCAGGAAGTCTGAAACTGGCGCAGTTGAGGTCGAGAGAGCAGGAGCTGGGCTGGAGTCTGACAAGCAGCGAAAGTCGTCGGGGAAACACAAACCAAGGCAGTCTGCTACAGAGGCTACTCCCTCCCAGCATGTACTGCCTGACCCCGAGATACGAGTAGTTGATGTTCCTGACAATCGAGATGACCAAGATGGCACGAAGATGGTGTCACATGGTTCTAAGTTGCCACTGGCAACCAATAATGCCGGAAGTGTGGTGACAGCCGATGTGCACAAGGAACCTATGTATGAGGATAGTGTCCTGGATCAGACTCCAGACCTGGGGGCCTCATCAAAATCCCTAGACTTGACTTCCAGGAGAAAGTCTTCCAAGCAGAAATCTGGATCCATTGAGAATTCTGGATCTCTCGACACCATTGGAAGCACCACAGAGACAAGACGCAGGAGGAAAAAGTCCTCGATCGATTCAGTCGTGTCAAATAGTGGAAGCATCACTGCAGAGTTGAACGAGTTGGAGCATGTGGAATTAAGCACAAGCAACTTGGCAAGTAAACACAGACGTAGCAAGAAGTCCTCAACTGAGTCAGTCACTTCGAATAGCGGCAATGTCAGCATGGGCATAGAGTTTAATGACCTAGAAAGTTCAAGCAACTCAGCAGGTAAACGTAGACACAGCAAGAAATCCTCTACTGGGTCAGTTACTTCAGATAGTGGCAACATCACCATGGGCACAGCAGAGTTTAACGACTTCGAAAGTTCAAGCAGCTCAGCAGGCAAACGCAGACACAGCAAGAAATCCTCTACTGAATCTGTCATGTCAAACAGCAGTATCACGATAGATGCTGTAGCTGTAGACAGGAGAAACACTGCAGGCAAACCGAGACAAAATAAGAAGCTGAAGAATGCCGTGATTTCTGTCTCTGATATGGTGGATACTGATGTTGCAAAAGAACGCCGAAGGGCAAGTATAGATACCAGTTCTGCTACGGATACAAAGAGCCAAGGGAAACAGATTTATGACGTGGAAACGGCCAACTGGGACAATCCTGCAGAGAAGACGACGAAGACTGTGACTGTTGGCTCTGAGGAGATGGCGACAGGTGATGTCAGAGAACGTCGAAGGAAAAGTGCAGACGCTACAGATCATGCGGCGGAAATAAAGAGCAGAAGGAAATCAAAAAGGCGATCCAAGAGTCGAGAACGGCATACAGATTACGATGAGGCTTTGAATGGTGGTGGTACCACCAACAATGACATGGCAGCAAGCATAGATGTCATGTCACCTTCCCTAACTGGAGATTCAGCTGGTGGCACCAGTGGTAATTATAGGTCGCAGAATGTGGTAATGGACTCATACCCATCAGACATGAAGCCAGACCGTGGACTCCGCCGGAAGAGTAGGGATGTCATTGAGGTTAGCATGGTTACTGGTGGAACAAAAGGCCGCAGAAATTCCAACGAGGCTAAATACCTTGGCACTAAACAAAGCCAGGAAAGTGCCAATCCAGATGATCCATTATATGGTCACTCGGGTAGTGTGCCAAAAACTGGCATGGCAACAACCATGGATGAACTACCGGGACCATCCAATGAAGGCAATGCTTTGTTTTCTGCCAATAATAAAAGGGATAAATTTGGGAATGTGTTGCCTGGTGGTCATGGGGTAGAAACCAAAATTGAAGATGATATTGAAGCCGACGGTTTCGCTCATGGAGATGTCACCAGTAGCAAGAGAAGTAGAAGGAAATCAAAAGAAATTAGGCCCTCAGACTCGGAGCTTGCTTCTGGTAGCCACATTGCTGATAAATCTTTGCATAGCAGTGGCATGCGGAAGAGAGACGTAAAAATGATGAGCGAAGAACTGCCCCCAACTCTTCAGAGGAATTCAGGAATCGCTGCCCAGGATCGCTATAGCTCGGATGCTGTGGACAATAACTCAAACACCAGAAGAAAATCTAACTTAGATGCCACAGTAGACACGATTAAGTCTTCAGGCTTGGACCAAACTCCAGTGAGGATGGAGCCTGGTCGCTTCTCCTATGACAGTGGGATTTTGGACAATGATTTTGCAAGGACCAGGGATGGCCACAATGTGGGGAGTTTGGCATTTGAAATCACCAGAAGGCCATCAATTAGCACCCAGTACTCTGGCTATACAAAGCATAAAGACACCCATAACTCTGATGGGTCATGGAATGATAATGGGATTGTAACAGCCGTGGATGCACCCATCATAACTCTGGGATCAGCAGATAAGCCTGACTACATCCCAGACATCCAGAATCGTGGTAATGTTCACATGGAAACTGCGGACAATAGCCTCCCACCTATGGGTGCTGATGGCAGTGGAGACGCTGTAGCCTGGGTGTCAGCTATGTCCGGAGGCGGTGGCAGCAGTTTTAGGCTGAACCCAGCATCAGTCGAGGGAAACATGAGGCTAAACGACAGCAGAGAACGTCTGAAACTGTTCTCCGTCAGTCATGGGGGTTCCGCCTCACTTCTCTTCGATCCGGAATCGGAGATGGACAGTTATGACGAGATATCGATCCCAGTGGAAATGGAGAACGCGAGTCCAAGGTCATTCAGTTCTGTTCCGAATGGGCATGTTGCATCGCTTATAAGACGTGGTAAAGATGGGGCAAACACTTCTACCCCAGCAGCCACTGCAGATATCCATCAGGCAGATGTTGCTATGGGTGGTGATGCTATGGAAGGGGTTGCTATGGGAGTTGTTGCTATGGGAGGTGTTGCCATGGATGGTGTTGCTATGGCATCTAGCCCCATCCCACCCTTAGATCTTGAGGATCAGGCCTACCTGTCAGAAGGGGAAGACGACGTGTTTGGCCTGAGCTCGCGGTCCTGGCCAATGGATAGCAAACGGCTAGCCCAGCAAAGCCAGTGGGATGCCATCCCTGAGGAAGGTATGACAGTGGATAGCAGCCTAGCCCGTGCTAGAGACGGCAGTAGTACATACAGTACTTACTCAGGCCATGAGTTCATTTTAACCAAATACGGAAAAGTTCCGCGGAACGAAATTGAAGGCTATGAAAGCTTTGCACTGAACAGCAGTGGAGGGTATGGAGGCTTTTCACAAGAATTGCAAGAATCTGGCAACTTGCCATCACCCAATAGGAGCAGTAGTCATCAGGGAGAGCCCCTGGACAGTACTGATGACCATGTGACTGTCAAAGCTTATATGGATACTCTGTATCAACGTGACGTATTTCTGAGCGAAACCGATCTAACCGCCAATAACATGACCCATACAAGTATATCATCAGAACCAAGGAGCCCTGCAAACTTGGTTGGCGGCAGAGATAGAGAACAAGATAGCGTTCCCGCTAACTACCACAGCAACCACGGCAGGATTCGCAGTTTGTCTGTTGCCAGTGACAACACAGGGACATCTACCCCCACGTCAGTCATCACCACTCCTGTCAACAGCCGAGTCACCACAAAGATTCTCACGGACGTAGGAAAGAAGATATTGGCTAAGAGGCTGGAGTCTGACCCCAGAGAGTATGTGCCACTGGAGCAGAGTAAGTCTCATACCATATACCACATAACTTACATCTTCCATATTATAACAAAGTTGTCCCATAAATTGTTTCTGTACAAGAGACTGGCTGGCTGTGCTATCCAGATGGTATTCATACACTCCAGTCATGAAATCCCCCTGTTAAATGGAAAAAAAAGGAAAATGTATTTACTGGTGGCATGAGAGGCCACATGCATGCAGCTGTGTGAAGATGTGGTGCCAGACTGGCACTCTACCACATGTACCAAACAGTCAGGTGTATTTACATGTTTTTGGAAAAAAATATCAAAGAGGGTATACAACAGGTAAGTTAGTCAACCATGTAGTACATAAGCGACTGACATGTACTTTTTCTGCGCCCCACACAACATTTACACACAGTGAGAAGCTGCTAGTAAGTTGTTTATAACAGTGGCATATCACACTGTATCCACAGCACGTGTAGCATGTGTACATGTGTAGTGGCTGTGTGTTACCAATACCTGCATGATCTGTGACATCAGTATAGGTAATAGGTGATAGTGGAGCTTAAATAATTACACTTCGCCCCATCAGGTGGCTTAAGGCAAAGGTTGTCTTTACAAGAATGGTTGTAGAATACAACTGCTACATCAACAACTACTTGCTACTACTAGTAAGTTACTACTACTACCATGGTAGTACTAGTATTACTGTTGCTGCTGCCGTTGCCGCTACTACCGCTACCACTACCACCACCACTACTACTACTACAACTACTACTACTACTACTACTACTACTACTACTACTACTACATTCAACTTAAAGCCTATTTTGCTTGTAACATGACTGTGTAATCTAGTGCTTACACTAACTCTACTAGTGCTTACTTTCACTTTCTTGACTTGGCTGTTTCAAATCTAACTACATGAACAAGACTAGAACTCTAGCTTCTTATTCCCCCACAGGGTTTCCTGAACACATGCCTTTCGCGGAGTTCCGCCACCGTTTCGACCTCTTGGCGCCACCAGGTGTTAAGCCAACCGTAGCTATCGTAGATGAGAAGCAGGCAACAGAAGCTCTGCTCACAGCATTGGAAGTGGACAAGGCTACCTACAGAATAGGCCTCAGTCAGGTAGGTAGGACTGACACATGTCTAAGGATGACAGGAATAAAATGTGTACATGATGTAGTACAGTAGTCCCACTCTAATAGGAACACCCCTTGTGCCAAACAACACTGTCCTTACTCATGTTATTAGAGAGGTGTCTTTTGGTGAGAGGAAGCATCACATGCACACGATGTATGCACTGTACTTGCTGCCAAGAAATTGTGTCCTCTCTAAAGGGGTATCCTCTCCAAGGAGTGTTTTTTAGGAGAAGGACCCTTGGCTGTTGCTAATACCCATATCAGTAATTTGGCTTACATGTGTATGATTAAAAAATGAACAGAAGCTGCACTGGTGCTCTTTGCTAGACTATTTCAAAGAACTTGATTTTTTTTTTTAATTGGCAGAATATCATTTATAGATAGCTATGACAGGTAGACTATAAAACTGGCTTTGTGCTTGCACTTTTCTCCATGTTCTCAGACAAAAAGTCCATTCACATGTCCCCAAAACTATTAAAAATCACATTTTTCGAGATAACAAGAAAAAAAAAAGACTCATGTACTGTAGTAATTGTTGAACTGCGACACGTCTGAAGTCTAGTCACCATGACTTGGATGACAATTTTCAAAAAGTTATTGAATTGTTTTTCCCGCTTTGACGTACTGTTGTATTCCGTGCCAGGTGTTTTTCCGCGCGGGTGGCCTGTCCCAGTTAGAAGACCTGAGAGAGGAGAAGATCACAGGAACGATCGTACGACTGCAGTCCTACTGCCGCGGACACCTCGGCAGAGAGAAATTGAAAAAACGAAAAGTAAGGAAACATAATAAAAATTCATGGGAATTTGATTTTAAAATGAAATTTGCAGTCCTCCCAAAAAAGTCTAAAAATTTTAAACTTTAGACGTATTGATTATGGTGTGACAATGAATAAATATTGACAATGAGAGAAACATGGAAACCACAGGATTGCTGCAATCTGATTGGTTGGTCGGGAGCAATGTTGTTATGGTAACTGTTACATTGGTCCCTGCATTTTAAGACCACCCTTTCAGCTAGAAAAATATGGTCTAACATTGAACAATGTTGAAGATGGTCTAAAAAAGTTTGGATATGTGTACTGAAAACATATGATGTGTCACTGATGAGCACTCTTAAAATACAGTTAAGTCTTAAAATACAGTTAAGTCTTAAAATACAGGGACTACTGTACAGTGATCCGTGTGATTTAGGATCCCCCTGTTTAACAGTTCCCCCCATTTTAAGACTAACCAGAAGTGATGCAACTCATATTTTCAATATAAATATCCCTCCATTTTAAGACCACCTTCAATTTAAGACCACATTTTAATGGTCGCATAGATGGTCTAAAATGCAGAGACCACTGTACTTGCAAGCTACATCTAGCATGTTATACAGTATACACTGGTATAACAAGTAGCTACATAGCAAAGTTTACCCAGACTTGTGTTACATCAGTGACTGCCTCAATTTAAAGGAGTGTCTCAGGTGACAGTAGTGACATGAAGACAGCCTGTACCAGATAGACTGACAGGTGGCCCGTCATCTCATGTAACAGATGCTTGCATTATTAAGTGTGTGTGTGTGTGTGTGTGACAGTAGAGATAAGAGAATGACAGTGTCACCGTGTGGTCACTGCACTGGCTGGGGACATTCACTTGTCATACTGGACTGGCTAGGTTGTATTTCTGTAGGAATATATGTTTCAGTGGAGGTCTTAATCATGTTAATCAGGACATAGTTAAAAAGGATATGTGGATATCTATATGGAGTATTGTTTTCACTGTGAAAGGAAAATGAATGTAAAGTTGTAAACAAGATGAATATAGTCAAGAAATAGTAACGTTGCTGGTATTTTTTCTGCTACATGTACTACTAGTGCAAACTACGTGTCATTCTGGTTAGCAGGGTTCGGTAATACCGGTAGTTATCATCTGTTGAACACTACAGACATATTAAATAGGTAAGCTCTATCCCTGTGAACATGATGAATGGAAGAGAAAACTATCTTTTATTGGAGAGTTACGCTATGATACTGGTCACCTTGGAGTTGGCTATGCACAGGGTGTATCTCAGGATTCTTGTGCTTTACATGTATGATGCACATGAATTTATAATGACCTCTATTTATAGAGTATCTGATAACACCCCCTCCACCCCACTCCATCCTCTTGCAAATTTGAAAAAATAAAATCACAGTGCTCTAACCATGGTAACCAATACTAACCATGCAGCAAAAAAATTGATAGTACCATAATACCTTACCACAATTTCCTTAATATGGGTAAGTATACTTTACTGGCCATCCTGTCTGTGTGACTTAATATTGGTACAGTATATACACCCATCATGTTCACAGTCAAAGCCACATTGATCTGGATTCAGAAATGATGTATATAGCACTCGTGTGTAACATCGGTTGTTTTTATTTTAAGGCGGTCCTTTTTCCCGAGTGTCCTTGAGGTTAATTCCACTGGACATCCTGTTTAACCTGTTACTCTCAGACTGGCAGGGTGTACAGTGGTCCCTCTATTTTAAGACCACCCATGGGGCCAAGAAAATGTGGTCATATATTGCAGGTGGTCTTAAAATGAAGGTCATTTAACACAGAAAATTGTCCTTTGGGACCAAATCAAGCGGTCTTATGATCAAGAATCAAGGGTGGTCTTAAAATAGAGGGATGTAAAATAGAGGAACTACTGTATTGGAATTACTGGACATCCCTGTTACAGGTACAGGAGCTAGCAGTCACCTGTATACAGCGTAACGTCAAGAAGTTTATGGCGATCCGGGACTGGCCGTGGTGGAAGCTCTACACCAAGATCCAGCCTCTGCTTGACGTACACCGGACAGAGGATGAGCTGAAAAACAAAGCGGTAAGGGGTGGTAGAAAAAAAAAATTATATATATGTGGTATTGTGCCATGCGCAGGATACATATTACATATTGTAAAAGTTGTGTCTTACAATAGGTAGACTGGGGTAACAGGTTGAGTTGTATTAAACTATAGGGTTTTGTGCTGGAAAATTTTGTTATTTAAAGACAGGTGCTGTTATCTCTCATGCCAGTGGTCTCTGGTGACAGGTTTCTCTATGTTGAAAGAAGTCCTATTTGCACAGTATACAGCTAAGTGCTAATAATAATAATAATTCATATAACATATATAATGCATATACAGATATAATAATACCGATTTATCATAATGATCATTGTTACATTATAACAATACAAAGATTCGGGCAAGTCCTAAAAGTTCTTGTGTAACTTTTTCCTGCGAGGACCTCAAAGGGCTTTACATGTTATTAACCCAGGCAGACCTGTTCTATATGCCACCTCATTAAGCTTCTACAGTCTCAGTCATACACTCTCAGCTGTGGTGTGGCAGATATTACATTGTACTTAGGAGTGTTGACACCATTAAACAAATAAAACAAGTTCAGACACATTATGTGTTACCAAATTTGAGTTTAAACAGTTATGTTTCAAAAAATGTCCATGATGTTGGTTATGGAGCTGTTATATGACTGTGGCCAGGTTGAGCTGGACCAGCTTTCCCTGAAGTATGGCCGGCTGGAGAAAGAGAGGAATGACCTGAAAGTCGCGGTCGACCGACTGGAAAATAAGGTACGACTTACTAGTAAAAATTTGAGTGCCAGCAAAACTAAGATTCTGCCTTGACAAAAAAAAATAAAAATACTGAAATTTAAGAAAGTAGCGTTTATCTTCTTAACACACTCGCAGTCATTGGTTGGTAAGCTTTTAAATTATTTATTACAAAGCAGATTGTTAGAATTCAGCCAGCTTTTTCTTGGATATTACTTTAACGTGTTTAAGCGACACTTAAAATGAGGACACTGTCACTATGGTTACCATGGTTACTGTATACGTAAGGAAAGGCAGTTACAGCCAGTGTGAATGTGTTTAGTAATAGTAGTAGTAGTAGTAATAGTAGTAGTAGTCATAGTGGTAGTAGTGGTAGTAGTAGTAGTAGCGGTGGTGGAAGTAGTAGTAGTAGTAGTAGTTGTGGTAGTAGTCGTTGTAGTAGTGGTCGTGGTGGTAGTAGTCGTAGTAGTAGTAGTAGCAGCAGCAGTTGCTAAGTACAACCAATCCACAGTGTACCCTGTGTGTATATTTCCAGTTATCAGAGACGTCAGCCGACCTGGCCGAGGAACACACAACCTCAGCCCAGGCCTCCGAGATACTGGAGACAGAGACAGCTAACAGGATACAACTGGAGAGAGAGCTCAAAGACATGCAGGTAACGTGCCAAACCTACAAAAACCTACCCCCACTCCTAGCTATTTAGAGACTTTGTGGAAAGCGTAGAAACTGTTGTAGCAACTGATCATGTGTAGCTATTATACAGAACATGGCTAAAGCTGGGGCCTGGGTATGAGCTAGGAGGATAAACGAAATGTGCAGGCATGTTCTTAAATATTTTGTGAAACACCCCCCAGCAAGTCAGTTGCCTAATATGCAATACGGAAGAAGACTGGAATTAATGGGAGAATAGGTAAATTTTATTGACCCTCATTGATCTTACAGTGTTTTATGAAATGTACCCCTTCTTCGGGTAGTGAGTAATGTTATCATTACTGCGTGATATATTTTTACTTTATAATTAGTGATCGTTAGTAACCATCTTCCCTTTCTGTGAGGCACCGGGCTACATCACTGTTGGTATATATGTAGCAATTACAGCAGACAAGGGAAAGCTGGTAGGGAAGTAACCAACTAAATGGCTCTCTGTTTACAAGATTTTTTTGTCCCTGCTTGATCTGTGTGTAGTAATTATACCGGTAGTATCTGTGGTGCCAGTAAGATTGTCGACATAGGTCGTAAAATTCCTGATAAAGCGCTTAATTGCTGCTGAATACTGTGTCAATATTTGCCCTGCCAATACGACGCAATAAGCAGGAGAATGTGCTTTCTAAAAGATGAAAAGATGAATAAAAAAAAATAATAAATAAATTATGGATTGTATTTTGCAGATGAAGCACACGGCGTTACAGAGGAAACACGAGCAGACGGAGATGGACCTCATGCACACCAGGATGCTGGCTGCTTCCCTGGATGGAGAGATGGAAGAAGATGATGACGAAGGTATGACAGCAGTGATAAATTGTGAGGGGGGGGGAGAGGGAGGGAAGGGATATACTAGATTGTATCAGAAAAGGAAGACGATATTGGAATTCAGCTAGTGAAAATCTAGTACTGCCTGAATCTAGTACAGACTACCATTGGTTTTGCCATTATTTTGTTAGTATGCACTATGCAGTAGTCCCACTCAGTCTCTAGAGAGTGTCCTTCAAAGCACATGAACCATCCATGCAAGTACTGTGAATGTATTTGATGCTCCCCTTTACCAAGGACACGTCTGTATAAGATCATGATAATTATTATTTGGCAGAAGAGGTCAGTGTCATTAGGGGGGAGGGGGTATACTGTACAGTAGCCCTCCTCTAATGGGGACACCCCTTTGCCAAGCAATTCTGTCCTTATTAAAGAGGTGTCCTTTAGAGAGAAGGAGCATCACATGTATTCATAGTCTTGCTACCAAGAATCTGTGTCCTTTCTAGAGGGGTGTCCTGTCTAGAGAGTGTCCTTTAAGAGAGGGACCACTGTATAATTTCCCCCCAATGTAAGTCCATTGCAAGTTCAGGATTTGTCGTCTTTGCTCAGTCTACATGGTCTTATAATGCAAGGCCCAATGAGAGTGTTTATGTACTTTTTAGTGTACTTTACAGCATGTACAATCGACAGATTAAATTGTAACAAATCATAGATAGGAATTGCAAAGGGAAAGTTGTAACATATTAGTGATAATGGATATAAATGGCTTAAATTCACATGTTCCAAAAAGAGAATAAACATAAATGTATAATATGGAAGTAAAGTAGAAAGGAGAAAGAAATGAATAAAATAAAATAAACTGCAAGGAAATAGAAAATAAAATAAAACAGATTGAATTGTGTTGATCAGGACTTGACTGGATGTAAATATAAATTTGAAATAATTATTAAGTAATTGTTGAAATACATGTTAGAATAAGAATTGAAAACTTAAAATAAAATTATTAATAATTTTGAAATAATTGTTAGAATCACATTGAAAACATTGAAATAAAATTAGTTAAATTACAATAGGAAGCATTGAGTAAAATAAAAATGGCTACAAGCAAACATCATTTAAACCAGGTAGTTTTAAAATATAAAAAAAATCATTAAAAGTCTTAAAGTTATGATTAATGCTTCTTTCTGGGTGATAACAGCAATGTTACTGCTTTGAATCATCCAGTTTTGTTTTCTGTTATGTTTACCAGGGGACTCGATATACCGTGAGAGGTATATCCGACTGCGGAGGGAGATGGACTTCATGAAGAAGAAGTCCCAGCAGCAGCACGAGGAGGAGCTGGAACAGAAGGAGAACAGCCGGAAACAGCTGGAAAGGAAGGTAAACCATGATATTTCTGCATTTAATACTGTAACAGTCGTCCCCCTCTAATAAGGCCGCCCTATTTGCCAAAAAATTATAGCCACATTAGAGAGGTGGCCTTTGGTGAGAGGGAGAGATGTAAATCCACTTATAGTAGCAGTGGCAAAAATTTATTTTTGGCCCCATTAGGGAGGGTGGCCTCTGTTGAGAGTGGCCACTAAGAGAGGGACTGTAGTGGAACAAGGGGCCAGTGTCTGGAGAAATCTTAAAGCTAGAACCGGACTTAATTTCACTGAATGCCCTTGGCAACCATGATTGTGTTTATTATGATTAAGACCATTAGTAGACTTAAGACTTTATAAGAACTGCGTTATGTGGGTACTGAATGCAGTTGCGTTGTTCAGAACACCAACGCTGTTCCATGTAGCTTATAGCATATGTGAAGTGGTTATAATTGATTGAAATTTTAGGCCCGACTCCCACCAATGATCCCTTTATTGTCTTGTTATGTTACTTAACATGTTAACCCCACAGCCAGGGTCACTGACCTATAACTTCTCACCTCTGATCATGCTGACCTCTAACCTTTAACCTCTGAACCTGTCAGCTGACCGAGGCCCGCACAGACTGGGACGAGCAGCAGAGACAGGTCAGTAACCTGAAGAAGAAATGTCAACGACTCACGCAGGATCTGGCGGACACAAAGCTCCACCTAGAGGACCAGATTGGGCGGAACTCTGACCTGGAGAAAAAACAGCGCAAGTAAGGTCAACCGTGACTGTGTGTACTGTGCTAAAAATTGAGAAATGTTTGAGTGGAAGTTATCATATTTTTTATACGAATGTAGGAGAGTTGAAAAGAAGTTTAACGACCACCTTAGTATTTGTTAAAGCCTACACAAAAGTTTAAATGGCCATTTTCAGTTTTGGATAACCTTCACTCCTGGTCTACAGTTCTCTTGTTTTACCGAGATTATGTCCTGTGTTTGTAGTGCAGTTGCAATGCATGCCTTTTAATTAAATAAACAATCACAACATAAAACAGGCCTTCGAAAGTTGAACATGAAAATTGATATTGAAGATTTTCTTAGTTCTGCATTGTTTTGTCTGCGGTCAACATTGACCACAACATTTACGACATTGACTACAAAACGAAAAGTGAAAACATGTATCTAACTCACTTGATTGCGACAGGAAATTGTGGAGAGAGGCCTAGAGCACATTTCAGTTAGTAACTTTGATATATGTTGTGCTTTAAAACACACATATAGCCTTCTTCATAACCGTAAAAAAAGAATAAAATTAAAAAAGTGAACTTAAGGCTTTTGCTCTCTACATCCTATTCCTGTTGTTCTGTCAAGGTTCGATTCAGAGCTGCACAAAGTGAATGATATCATGAAACAGGAGAAGCAAATGAAGGAGAAAAGTCAACGAGAAAGAGACGAGCTGGCCGCTGAGAGGTTTACCAGGGAAAACGACCTCAAGGTGAGAATGAGTGGGAAGAGAATATATATACAACCTGCTATACAGACCACCTGTGTATACAGACCGCCTGCTTATAATGGCCACATTTGCAGGTGACCTTATGTTTTCCATGTTATGAAACTGTATATAAGAACCAGATATACAGGTTGATTTGGTTGATTTTAAGTAGCCTTATTGCACTTTAAAAACAGTTTTAATATTGCGCTTGAAAAAGAACGAATTGTGACCACACTACGGAGGTGGCCTTTGGTGAGAGGGAGAACTGTATTTACAGTAACAGTGCCATAGGTATGTGATCATATTAGAGAGGGCGGCCTCTGTGGAGAGTGGCCACTAAGAGAGAGACTACTGTACCACTAAGAAAGGGACTATTGTACCACTAAGAGAGGGACTACTGTACCATTTAGGGGAAGAAACCGCTGTAGTCTCTCATAACAGTTTCTCTTAAAAGTGCAGCTCAAACTGCTTTATCATACAGTAGTCCCTCTCCAATAAGGCCACCCTATTTGCCAAGAAATTGTGACCATATTAGAGAGGTAGCCTTGGGTGACAGTGAGAAGTGAATACATTTGGTAGTAGTAGCGGCAAAGATTTATGGACATATTAGAGAGGGTGGCCTCTCTTGAGAGTGGCCACTAATAGAGGGATCACTATATAGTATAAGTATAGTATATACCCCTGTAATGATGATTTGGTCACAAAAATAGGATCCTACCATTAAGGCAGTAATAATCATGGCTTGTAATACAGTGGAACCACTTAGCAACCACCTCATAATAAAGACCACCCCAGAATAAAGACCACCTCAGAATAAAGACCACCTCCCCAGCAATACCCAAACTGCATTTTCAGTGTTGAATATCGGTAGTCAGAAATCTTGACCACCTTGCAATCAAGACCAGCTTATATAACAGTCTTGTGGGTGATGTTTTGATGTCCCACTGTATCAGACTGCTGGGTATGTGGTGCCACAGTACAGTGAATGTTTGATTGGTATAATAACATTGTCTATGTCGTCTGCCTCTCTCTGCCTAGAACGTGATAATGGACTATGACCTACAGAAGGAGAAGGCGGATCGTCTGGAACGGGAACTCCAGGACATCACGTCAACCGGGAAAGACGACATAGAGGTATCACCATGGAGACACGGTGTTTCATTGGGCTAAAACTTTATTGGGGGGGGGGGGGGAGCTCATATATCTTAGATTGTAACTTGATATTTCTCCTGTAACCACATACATCGATAGGAAATCTAGAATCAAAGAGTAAAATAAGAGCTTAATGGAAGCAAAAAATAGAAATTTTAAGATAGATAAAGAGGGAAAATGGATTGTTATATAATACAAATAGTATTATTTTCTGAAAGAGTAATATTTGAATATTATTTCAATTTAATTTTTCTGAACCCTATATTATGTGTTTCATTGTGTTATAGCAGATTCTGAGTGTATTTATATGCTAATAATACAAAAATAGTGCTGTAAATATTGCTTTAAATGAACATGATGTACACTTGACTAGGTATGATCTGATAGAACTTAACTATGCCCGTTGTCTTAATACAAACATCCCTCTATTGTACAGCCTTTATTTCAAGACCACTTTGATTATAATAGTACTTAATTTGGTCCCAACAATGCGATTTTGTATACTGTTGGACCTTACCTTTATTTTAAGACCATTTGCTATATATGATGTTTTCATGGTCCAATGAGTGGCTGCAAAATATACTCCACTGTATAATATAATTAAACTGACACATCTCTCTTGTCCCCCTCTTCTAGATGATTAACCTGAAGCGAGCGCGGGGAGAGCTGGAACGTAAAGTCCTGGATCAGGAGGACGAGCTAGACGAGCAGGCGGGCCGCATACAGCAGTTGGAGGCCGCGCGGCTACGCCTAGAGATGGAACACAGTAACATACGGCAGGCACACGGCCGGGAACTGGACGATAAGGAGCAGGAGTTGGAGGATCTCCGAACATCGCATCATAAAAAGGTCGGTGTCAGTCTGGGTGGAACAAAAAGAAAAAAAACCTTGTGGCAGTTTTGTTTGATTCTACATAATGATGAGAGTAGGAGCAGAGCTTCTTAAAGGGTAAGCTTCAGACAATAAATCAGAGGAATATTTGGCATCAGTGCATATCCCCTAGTATTGTTTTGAATAGGAGTTACCCCAAAAGTGACCTGGGGCGGACTTCTCGAAAATGTTTCACTCTTAAATTTTGACATATTAAGTAACTAATCTAAGCAGTGTGATTGGCCAAGAATCTGACTTAGACTCAAAACTTAGACTTGGGGATTTTCAAGAAGTCCATCTCTGTATATACTAGTAGGTGGCCGATAAATACTGTTATAATCAAAGTCATCAGATAATACTCAGTACTCCAGTTGTCACCCCAGAGCAAATCAGGACCAATATAAAATGAAGTAATTTATGCAGCAAAAGAAGAAATACTGTGAAATATACAGGGATGGTTGCATTGATTTGTATGCCTTGGTTAGAACAAAGGTTTAGGATGAGTGCTGGAGTTTTAGCAAAATTAGGTCAGATTTGATAATCTCACATTTTCATGCGCATGTAAAATTTCATTCCGTGTATGTTGTTCTAGATGAGGATCCTGGAGGCTCAGATCGAGGAGGCGTATGAGGAGAAACAGAGCGTCGTCAAGGAGAAACGGGAACTGGAGAGAAAACTGAAGGAAATGGACGAGGTCACGCCATCTAGGGACAGAGGTAGGTAACCATAGCGATGCGTCCTCGCTACATCAGCTCACAGAGCTGTCTGAAATTGTTTATCAACATGGCATAGCTGCTTTCTTGATGTTAAAATGTCCGTACTCTCCTCCTATGCTTTCAACTGTAACTTTAGTGAAAGATAGATAGAAAGTTTATTCACACTTTCAACATATCATTCACAATACAAGTTTACATCGAGATGTTGTAAGTTGAAAATGTCAGTCATCCAGATAGAATGATTGTCTAACAGGCTGGATGCCTTTAAAAAATAATTTAAATTCTGCTATTTTTCTCATGAAGAGAGTAGTAACAACTAACGACTGTGAAAAGATGCAAAATAGTTGCAAAATACTCTCCATTTAGAATTTGTTGTTGCAGATGTGTTTTTGATGCTTTTGGTAACTTTGTGTTCAGAAATATTTCTTTCAATAACTTAGCGATCATTTCTCGCTTTTCATTCTGTAGGTTTGGAGCGACATCTCCGCCGTGACCTGAAGAGAACCAAGGCCCTATTACAGGATGCCCAGCTGATGCTGGACAAACAGAAGGAAGGAGCGGGCAGCCGGGGCACCATCAAACAACTCCGAAACCAGGTCAGGGCAATGCTCGGTCACCTAGTTGAGTTCATAAAACTCAGCTAGCTTTAAATATATTAAATCAAGGTCAAGATTTAACGGGTGCTGGACACAAGTATGGGTAGTGTCCATTCAACATATCACACCAAGATTGAAGATGTGACTTTTAAATTTTTAGTGACCTACTGGTAGTTATCTATCCATGCAGTTAGAGATACAGGGTCAGTGATCCAGAGTACAGGCCGTGCGCATAGACTGTACATCCCTATGATTACTATCAGTAGCTCTATTATAATAATAGTAACTACAGTAGTCCCACTCTAATAAGGACAGCCCTTCTGCTAAACAATTCTGTCCTTATTAAAGAGGTGTCCTTTGGTGATAGGGAGCATCCCATGCATTCATAGTACCTACTACCAAGCATTTGTGTCCTTTCTAGAGATGTGTCCTCTCTAGAGAGTGTTCTTTAAGAGAGGGATCACTGTACACAGAAAGAAATTTGAATTTGCAACTTGTTTGATACCAGTAAATTACACCTGAATTAACTCCCCCTTCCCGTTGCATATTCCAGTTGGAGGACGCTGAGTTTATCATGGCGTCCGCTGTGAAATCCAGAAAGGGAGCTGAGCTGGAGGTCCAGGAGCTGCAGCAGCAATTTGAGGATATATCTAGATCTAAACAGGATGTATGTGTACTAAACCCGGGGGACTGGTTTATAGGCAAACTTTAAAGCTAGAAATTAAGTTGCAGTTTTCTAACTGCCCTGGCAGCCATGATCTTTGAGTATTTTACATCATATTTAGGCTTAAGAATTTTCTAGCTTAAATCTTAACTTAATTAAATTAATCTTAATTAACTTAAGTTCAAGTTCACTAATCACCTTGGCAGCCACAAAGATTGTCTTTTCGATACTTAAAGATCAGTTTTGAACTTAAGAATTATCTACAAACTGTCTCCATACATTATCCCAGGCATGTACACACTGGCTACCTCTATAATAATATAGTCTACTATTGATGGCCTGAATTCCTGGGTTCAAGTGTGTGTAACTCCCATGTCCATTTTAATGTAGAAACTAAAGTAAAGGACAAACTTTAATGTGCTTTCCCACATCTATATGTTAATTGCAAATTCTAGCGGGGTCTTAAAACTTTTTGCCTGTTACAGTATAATTTCTGTAATATGTAAAGTAGTAATTATATCGGCTAGTAAAATGTCTTAAAATATAGTGATTTAATTGGTAATTTGACATCTATGTTACGCGACACTTGATTTGACAAACCCTACAATAGCGAGCTAATTCCTCTGTCAGTAATATCTCTTGTTGTTTTTCGTCCTGTGCAGACTGAGGACCGCTGTATGTCACTGGCACGGGAGAAGAACGAACTACAGAGTCAGGTGGAGGAGAACGAGGAAGACATGGCGGAGTTGCTGAAAAAATACAAGGCTGCCGTACAACAGGTATTAAAGAGGAGATGAGAGGGTGGGGATTGCGGGGTAAAGTGAAAACAGAATGATCTATAATAGGCCCTTTTGCTGTACAAGTGAATACTGGCTACACTAGGCCAAGCTGCAACGAGAGGGGAAGGATTGCAGTGCCAAAACTGGATTCGAACCCATGACCTATTGATTTGAAGCCAGACGTCCTTACTGTTCAGCCAGCGTGCTGTTTGTCAAACTTGGGACAATTTAAAAATGATTACATGTTTTATGAACCACAGTTACAGTTAAGGCCACCCTATTTGCCAAGAGACGTGGCATTTGGTGACAGGAAGCAGTGAATGCAGTGGTAATGGTAGCGCCGAAGATTTATGGCCATATTAGAGAGGGTGGCCTCTGTTGATAGTAGCCACTAAGCATGCTAAGAGAGGGACCACTGTTAATTATTGATAGCGCCTGGTGTTATACAAGCAAATTACATGTAGTTAAAAGTGGTGTCAAAAACCAGGTCAGGATGTTACAGCATTACTGGTTCCGGAGTTTATAAAATGTCTAAAGAACCAGGTAGCCTCAGACCTAAATCTTGCATAAGACATGGCATGCTGTGAAGGAAGATAGTTTCAATACAGCGGATCTGAGATGTCGGGTACTGAAGAACAGTTTGAAGGTTTCACCCACACTATACAGCAGGGAGGACCCAACCACTGTGGTATACAAATTCTGGATATGTGTGTTGTTTCGGTATTTCCAGCAATCCGTGGACCTGATAACAATTCAGGATCAGTCCAAACAGATCGAGGAGCTCCAGAGAGAGAACCAGTCACTGAAGGAACAGGTGAGTTAGCTGTGTCTGGATCTGGATGTAGCCAGCATGGCTATGCAGTAATGTTACATGTCACTAATTTGAGAATAAAGCATATAAAAGAGTTGATATTATGTAGTTTTCAGGTGATGGTTATGACTCTAGGTTGTCTAATGTTCGGAGTTAAGTTGAGAGTTATTAATTTGTATGCAGAAGCAGGAAATATTTCAATACAATGATACGATAGTACTGGTTAGTAGGATTACTGTACAAACTAATTGTATCTTTATACCATAAACGATGCTGTTAATAGGAATTATCCATTGCCAAAATAATGAAACGTTGTGTCTGTTAATAGGAATTTTCCATTACCAGTCAATAAAACATTGTTGTGTCTGTTAATAGAAAGTTTCCATTACCAATCAACAAAACATTGTGTCTTTTACATAGGAATTTTCCATTACCAGTAAACATGGT
>JAAUYG010092334.1_pt1 | contig 24918 bp, 22 predicted proteins | sample 7278091 | NCBI WGS metagenome assembly JAAUYG01 (sample SAMN14350201, study PRJNA611818) | marine sediment metagenome | isolation source: surface marine sediment (0.6m) | place: French Polynesia: Moorea | collected 2018-08 | reverse complement strand
TGCTATTTTTTTCTGCCACAACTGCATTATCAAGCACAATGATTCGACTAAACAGGACTACAATCTGGAAGGATTTTTCCCAATATATTTCTAAATATATGGCTTTGAAAGACTGATCCCTTAAATGTTTTGAGCAGTGTACTGCCCCATTAATCTTTCTGTCGAGTCCTTTCAAATGGACCTCGCTTCATGAATGTGGCGGTATTTTTTGTCTCATTGGTTTTGTCACAGGTCGTTGCTTGATACAGTGCATGTATTTCTTATCTGCCCTTAATACTAAAAAAGAAAATTCCCATTGGACAATGATTTCTTTAGTTGCTCTTATTACCAAGTTTATGTTTGAGAATTGAACTGTAAGTTGTATATTTTCAGTATACGTGTAACATAACCAGTCGTCCGTTGCCATTATATGATCACTGTTATCTAAAATCCCCCAATGATATATTAACCATATTATGCATATGTTATTGTCATGCTTTAAACGTGTAAAATGGCACACGGCTTATTCTTGCCCTCCTCAATCTTTGATAGCAAACTTAAAAGAGTTGGGGGGGGGGGGGTTTCCAAGATTCGGGATTCTGCCACGTTATCTACAGAGAAGACAGAATAGTCTCCCAATTAGTCTCTGTGTGCGGGAAGTACATTGTGTTCACGTCTTAATAGGTACCATATGTTTGAAGTGGTAGAAAATATGCTGAAAATCTACTAAAATAAACTTCGGGTGGAAACCGCCGTATTATCATTACATCGTGGTTGAATATGTAGGAAGAGTGTCAGGTATATCCAGCTTGCGTGGTTTACCATGTAAATAGCGTCTGTGTAAATAACTTTAACACTTTTAGCCCGCAATGACGTGTTTGCGCTTCCCCAGCAGCACCACCCTCCACCTATACTTCCTCAATCGTTTGTCAGAAGAGGGTCAACACACTGGTCCCTGAACTCTTGTTATCTTCTCTGAGTGGACTCCCAAAGCGAACGACATCCGCAGGATGTATGGATCAACTTATCAGCATCTTTATGATTGATGGAATAGTAATTATGTACAATGTATGCACGTCTTAATAAGTACCATACTTTTGAAGTGGTAGAAAATATGCTAAAATTTACCAAAAATAAACTTCGGGTGGAAACCACCGTAAATTATTGTCATTTTAAATCGTGTTTGGATGTGTAGGATGGGTGTCAGATATGCCCAGCGTGATTTACCATGCACCTAGCTTCTGTGTAAGTAACTTTTACACTCTTCCGCAATGACGTGTGTGCTCTTCCCCAGCACCACCACCACCCACGCACACACCCTTCCTCAATCGTTTGTCAGAATAGGGTCAAGACACTGGTTCCTGAACCCTTGTTATCTTCTCTGGACTCACAAACCGAACGACATCCGCAGGATGTACGAATTAAATTGCCATCAGCTTTATGATTGATGGACCAGTAATTACCCCCAGGTTCGTGTTTTTTTCCTTGACGACCGACAAGCCTTTCTTCCTCTTTATCTTATCCAGAGAGCATCTGAAGGTGTAGAAATGAGTCAATTGGTATTTCTGTGATACCAATCAGATATATCTAGTGTCCTGTTCAAACATCGTACCACGTTATGTTATCTGCAGTTGATAGAGTCTTGAGTTATTGCCGGTGTATGCCGATTAATTACTGAGCACTGAAGGTCAGTCCTGCAGTTTTCCTTATTTGACTACCTCGTGACGTATCCCAGGCTTAAGTCTTCCTGACCATGCTGTACAATTTCTCATACTTTGGTGTGGTCATTCATGTACTGAGGATAAAGCTGTGTCATTCGAGAGCTGTTATGGCGCTGTTGAGTGTCAAGTTGTCGCCCATAAAACAGGGTTTGTCACAGATACCACTAAACAGATTTACCCCCAAATTATACGGAAAGTGGTTATCCCTCATATCTCGAGATATTGGTTTTTAAATTAAGATTTGCATTTTAACGGCTTCGTTTCTATTTGTTTTCATTAATATGGGAACATATTGGAGGGAAATTTCAAATTCTAATTTTCCCATGCTATGGCGATCAATATAAAAGTGCTGTCGCAAATTTTTGAGAGTTCTATTTTCCAACTTATGACGCTTTCTGTTAGCATGAAACATACGAGGGCTAAAATCAAAGCACTACTTCTCCCACAGTAGCCTTTCAAGCAAACTATTTGCATAGGTTCCTTATTGTAATGACAATAAAACTATATTATATTATAAGCTGATTTGTGAAATTTCCATTTTCCATTTTTTTTCGAAAATTTTGAAATTTACTACAATTACTCTTTAATTGTACCATTTACAGAAAACAAAAAAGAAATAACTATCACGTACATGTACGTACGGGATAATTTAACGTGGGTATTATCATGATTATCTAATACTTATCGCTTCCTCATGTTTTTGGTTTGCAAGGCATCGCGTCCGCACGTGATAAGGTTTACAAGGCCAAATCAAGGTCAAGGCTGTAGTGGTTTTTTACTGTCGGGCCTGGGCGCATTACGATTTTTCTTCTGCACTATAGGGTCATTTGATGTGGATCCGCTGTTCGCTTCATATTGCAATTTAACACATTTGTTAGACGGACCTTTGTCAAAGACAAAAGATTCATTTACTGTAAACGGGGGCAGTGCTCGAACCATCATGTAGAAAATATTACCCTATACATATACGTAGCTGAGGATATGAATTGTATTAAAAATAGAATTATCCTTGGAATGCCTAGGTGTCATAGTTATTATACGAACACGTGGTAACATGACTTGTTCCAGATATAAAATGTTGCCTGTCGACTTTAAGTGACAGTCTAAACAAAAAGTCGCAAATATAAATACTTCTAGCTTAATGTGGAATGCACAAAATGTATCAATATTAATGACACGGATTGGTAAACACAATACGCATAACCTGGTCACGTAAATTACCTACTTAAATACATGCATGCCCATTTAGCTTCTCGCTGGGAAGCAGATGGTCACCTGATAAGCAGATGGTCACCTATTGTCTCAATTTTCAAGGTCTTTTCTTATTGGCTGAAACCCTGTATCATCCCCGTACCTTCCCCCGTATATTCCCATATATCATCCCATTCACTGAAGGTGTAGGAAAATAGCCTGTATGTCAAAATGAGAACTAGGATAAAGTGTTGATATGTGCCCAGGCCACATTATACAAGCACACATTATCAGTCGAAAAGCGACAAGGAAGTAAACGATACATATTATCATGATTATCTATTTGCCTTAAACAAGCACATAGGGTAGTAGTTCTAGTACTAATACCGGCAGCTCTTTCATGGTGTCCGACGATTCATCACACGTGTTTGGTTGCACGTCCGCACGTCAAAAACATGGATCCCAAATTGATTTTAGCACTACGACTGATACTGATGCTGGTCACAGCTTCGTTCGTTTCGAGTAACTACTTCAGGTATCGTGGAAATCGTCACAATTGCCCTTCAAATTGCAGATGTTGGTATCCTAGGAACAAGGCATTCTACCAGAATGTCAGTTGTAGTTTATACCGTGATTCGAGTTACGCCGCTATCTCACAACTGACAAACTGGACAAAATCGCTGACTTGCTCTCTGTCAACCAGTGAAGGCTTTAGGGATGACCTTGCAGACTTTAGCGAACTGACTGCGTTGGAAACCTTGTCTGTGGTGATGAGCAGCAGGCTTAGTAATGCCGTCAACTTTACACGCGGTGATCTATTTGAGAGCCTCACTAACTTACGCTCTCTGACAATTAACCTCCCATTGGATTATTTCAATGTCTCGGTTTTCAAACCACTTCGCAAGCTCAAGATTCTGGAATTTTCCAATGCACGTCTCCCAGACGTCCGAAATCTCTTGAGCATATTGAAGGGGGTAGCCGCAAATCTAGCCCAGCTTGAACAGCTCAGTTTGATTAACGTTCAATGGAAAGCAAGCGTAGATGCGACTATGAGGCTGAAAGACCATATATTTGAAAACTTGAAGGACCTTCCGATAAAGGTTTTGAATCTTAGCGACAATAAAGTGGTGCTGTTACAACACGGACTGACCAAATATCTTCCGCAGTTACAGGTTTTCCGTGTGGGCTCCCGAAATCTGATGACGTTCGAAATCATCAATAATTTCCTGTCTTGTAGTCTCGCGGAAATTCTTCTGCACGATAACCTCCGAGAGTACACACTCTCTTTTCCGGAGATGTTGAATTTTTTCGGGGAAGATTCTCCAAGCTACTTTGAACCTTTCTCGGTAGGAGAGAGAGCCAGGCTGCAGCGATGCTACTTGAATTCGAGCTCTACCAGTAACCTTTGTGATCTGGTAAACTGTGTGTGTCAACAGACCATCCAGGTTCCTTGTAACACGTATGGAAAGTCCGATACGTGTGGAGGACCTAATCGCGACAGACCGGACTGATGAAGTTGGTAGGTTCTGTATTCCCATACCACCCCACTTAGAAACATTTGTGTTCAAGAATTACTGTACAAAGCTACAGTACAATCAAACACTCTGCCTGAACCCTTTCAATAGAAGTAGTAACTTAAAGCATGTGGATATCTCTAACAGCAACTTAAACTTTAACGTGTCCAGCAGATTTGGTGTTAGTGGCCTACAGAATCTGCAATTTCTTAACCTACAAGGTAATGGAATGAACATGGTTGAAGAGCCAAGCATTTTTTCGAACATGACTTCGCTGAATGTATTACTACTGGGCGGAAATACAGTTGGTGATACATTTATCGAGAAAGATCTTCCACAGCTAATAAACTTAACGATACTTGACCTGGGGAATTGTGGTATCAAAAAAATGCCAGCTCAGAGCCTGTCAATGCTAAGAAACCTACGGATCCTTAATCTTACCGGAAACGGGTTAAGGGACTTTGATGTTAATATCTCTTCCCTGAAGTATCTCGAGGAGATGAATCTTAGCCTAAATCAGATAGAAACGCTTGGGAAGAACACCATGCGCCATCTAGGTCACAGAATGTCAAGAGGGACTCGGTTCAAGTTGGATCTGTCACGGAACCCCCTGCGATGTTCGTGTGAAGGAGTGGATTTTTTAAGATGGCTTCAGCATATTCAGTCTACCAGGCCGACGATGTGTCGCAGATGTGATTCATTATTAGTGAGGCATCATGATCTGTATACCAAGCTGTATACCAAGCAGAGGGTGTGTCGCGGATGTGATTTGAAGCTTCATGATCTGACGTGTTCACATCCTACATGGTCGGTTATTTCACCTTTGAAAGTCGACGTCGGTGAGCTATACCGCCAATGTATTCATTTTAACGCAATCATATCATCTATCGTGTCGAGCATTGGAGTGGCAGTAGTCGCCGCCTGTATAGGTGTGGTGTACAAGAGACGCTGGAGAATTCGCTACTGGCTGTATGCAGTCAGGACAAGCTGGCGACGAAGACGCGTTTATGAAGGACTGATACAACAGAACAATTATGTCTACGATGCGTTTGTTGCGTACAGCAGTCAAGGAGAGGAGAGATCCTGGGTCCACACAACACTGAGGGAAAAACTTGAGAACGAACATGGTCTAAAGCTGTGTATGTATCATCGCGACTTCAAAGCGGGGCGCGACTTGGCAGACACTATAGTTGAAGCTATAAATAGTTCTCGCAAAACCCTGATAATCCTGAGCCCCAGTTTTCTTAAGAGTGGCTGGTGCGAATTCGAGGTCAAAATGGCAAACGAAAAGATCAAAAGCGAAAGACGAGATTCCTTGGTGGTCATCATTTTCAAACGTCTGGACGAGGCTGGGACAAAATGCCAAAGAAGTTAGCTAGATTCATTGAGAAAAATATCTATATAGAATGGACTGATGGTGCCGATGGGCAAAGGTTGTTTTGGAGAAAACTGGTGGACTCACTCGACAACAATGAGGAGTAAGGTGTCATTGCAGTATAACAAACACATATATATATATATATACGGAATGTTTTTAATATCATTAGGTAAATATGTAGAGAAAACTGTAAAATGATGGATCATTAAACCGGACCCCAGTTTCGCGTGTGTCTGTCGTGTATCTGTGTGGGGCTTTGAAAGCAGCTTCATTCTTGGTTGAAGTCTTCTCTCTAACCTAGGTATGGGATGAATCGATTTTGAGAAGAACTCGTTGGGCCTTGACTCAAATGCCACTCAACAGGGTGGCTGGGTGTTTTATAGGCATGCAGCGTTACGTTCCCCCGAGCGGCGCTACTGTAGCTCAAAGTAACCTGTGTGATGTATGTGTACCGTATTCAGTGCATATCAATACGTTACAATGTGTTTACATCAAATGGACAAGGCCGAGGGCCAAAGACTGATATGTGACTGTATACTGGTCAAATAATCCAACGTGGGCATCATAAAGTTAAGTAATACAACAGAGAAAACATTACTATATTACCCAGCTGACCCTGGCCAATATGAAAGCAAAGGAATATTAAACATTATTTTGCAACCCATCCTTACATAGCCCTTCCCCAGAATACACCACTGCCATCATTCTCTAAACATCTCCGTGCAAAGTATAATCAGTTAATATTTTTTCTTACATCGGTTAACAAACACTTTAGTTGAATGAATTTCACGTAGGTCATTCAGGGGCCTTGGAAACTGAAAGCACCTCTTCCGAATGCTGTACTCACCTGGATGTGATGTGGATTGTACTGTTGCCTTGTTGCGTGTTCATGTATTGCAGTATCTCTGTTGAATAAAGAAGCCAGTGATTCTGGAAGAGTATCATTAAATCATAAATGCGTTTGTTTAGCCATATATCATCTTACTATGTCAGAAAATTGCAATATGTGCATCCTACTAAAAATAGATGAAGTATGTTCCAAGTAACGGACAAAGCCGATGATCCGGATAGCCGGTTTTTGAGCAACTTCCACTTTATCAATTAATTATTTTCTAGCACAAGCCCAGTCTTCTACACCATAGGTTAGATGTGTATAGACAATAGCAAAATATAATGTTTTAGGTCTTTTGCATAACACATTAATATTTGTTTAATTTCCTTAATTGCGAATAAAGATTTCGATATTTTGTCTAGTAGATAGTTTATATGTTGGTCCCAAGTTAGGGTTTCATATAGAATTACTCCTATGAATTTAACGGATTCTTGTCTTTCTATAATATTACTACCTATTTTCAATACCAAAGTGGACTCTCTTCTATTTGTCTTCCGCCTGAAAAGTGTATCTTATTAACGTTAAAGCATAGTTTATTTTCTGTAAACCAATTCTGTAGTACATTTAAGTCTGAGTTTACTATCTGATCGAGCTCATTGAGATCAGTGTGTTTATCAAATATGGTTGTATCATCTGTGATATATTGCTTTGGCCAAATTAAGACATAAGGACAAATCATTAATACATAATAGGAATAAGAGTGGTCCTAAGACCGAGCCCTGGGGCAGCCCACATATGACCGGTTTCTGGTCAGATCCATAGCCATTAATGTCAACATGAGGTCTGTAATGAAGGTAGCATCCTCTGATTCCATAGTAATGTAGTTTGGATAGCAATATGTCATGGAAAAGAGAAAAACACCCAAGGTGAATTTATTCTCATCAATTGCCTTCATCACTTCTAGGATAGCCTGGTTGGTAGAGGGTTTTTTTTCGAAACCCATACTGCTTTTTACATACATGTAGGATTGCTTTACCTTGGAGATAATTATATAGACGTTTGTGGAGTACTTTTTCCAAAATGTTTGACATAGCTGGAAGTATAGAAATACACCTATACTTTACAAACTGGTCAGTGTCTCCCTTTTTAAAGATAAGTATCACCTTGGCAACTTTCAGACACCTGATCGTGTCGTATACCTACAGAAAACAAGAGGCACAATCCTTATGGCTTTTTGCTCGGCTTGAACCAAACACCACTCAACCGACAAATTTGTTGTTAACTTATGTCCTAACTTAAGTTTATGTTAGCGTGTCAGTCCATACATAGGGCTCGGAACGCTGTTGTGTCGAAAGTATAGACTGTAGAAAGGCGCTTGCAATAGCAGGTTTGAAGAAAGGACACCTGAAGATATATACAGTAGACTATGTATAATAAGTTTTAGCTCTAGAGGCTGAGAGACAGTGATCATTGACTCGCTTGACTCAAATGCCACTCAGAATGTTTGGTGTTTAACAGGTATTCACAAATGTTACCGACTGATTTTCAAAAAATACACTCATTTAAAAAAATTTACACCCAAATGACTGCTATTTGCACTTAAATCCTGACTCAGGTTTTTAAGTTTCGATTGTACCCAATGCAAAAATATCACAATATACATGTACCTTCAAACTTAAAATTTAAAATTCAAAATTTTTTATTTTTTAATATCTGCAGTCTCTGGAGACACAGTCCGCAGAAGCGCCCGCAAATATTGGCCACTTTTTATCCACTTGGTGGGCAAAGAAAAACAATGAAAGGAAGAAAATTAGGAGTTGAGTTGATTGGTTTATTTAACGTCGCTTCGTAACAGCCAGGGTCTTATGAGTGAAGAAACGGGCGCCGGGCAATGAGATGACGGATGAAAGTACCCCAGACTTGAATACACCGGGTTTTGACCCCGGGACCCCAGTGGTCTGAAGTCAAGTGTTCTACCACTCGACCAATCGCACCACGCTGGAAACTTCATACAGAAATAAATTTTGGAAAAGGGAAAACTAACGTCAAGACACATGGCAGACAGGAAACTTTCTGTAACATTTGGTGCTGATCCGTGCAGCGTTTTCCGAGCATATTAATTTTACGCTGATGTCAGACGGACGCCACTTTTCTCTCATTGCATTAGTTCTGCCAGACAGAGTTAAGTAAGGAGCCAAGAAAATGTAAAACATTTCAGTAAAATGTTATGAAGTCATAGCTCGCGTTGATTTCGCACCCACGCAATTTGTGCACAGAAGATAGCAAACCATACGTATATTCTTCATATGTGGCAGCAATACGCCACATGTGAAGCAATAAATGAAGACTTACGGGCAATTGAGAATTGGGCAGCCCAATGGCGCGTAACATTTAACCCAAATACAATAGTCAACTTGCAGAAGATATATCATTTTAACAGGAGAGTAAAGTTTTCAATTTATAAAACCTACATAAGACCCCTATTGGAGTACGCAACTCCTGTTTTAATGGCAATTTGAGTAAAAGCCACGTATGCTCCCTAGAAAAGTTTCAACGAAGAGCTCTGGTTGCTTCTTTGGGGGCTTACCGCCACATGTCTCATGCAAAACATTTATATGAATCTGGGATCGAGCCACTGGCCATTCGTCGAAAATACTTCGGACTATGTCACCTGTATAAAATTATTCACGGAACTGCACCTAACAACTACTTCCGCCTTTTGTGAGTCAGTGGACCCGGTACACTCTCAGAGGAGGGAGTAACTTCTCAATTCCGCATACGAATAAATCGTATATTAAGAATTCGTTTTTTTTTTCTGGTTGGTATTATATGACTGGAACAGCATAGATCTGAATATCAGAGAATCTGACAGTATTAAACTTTTCAAAACAAAATTTCGCCAACAGCTATGTAAACTATCTATATTGTCGAACGTATATACCAAAACTTCAGGCCAAGCATCTGGTCGTCATGCAATAATGCGGATGGGTCTCAGTGCATTAAATGTTCATAGACGTTAATATAATTTTATTAAGGATAATATGTGTCCTTTGTGCAATATGAGAGCTGAAAGTACTCATCATTACTTTCTCGTTTGCCCGGCCCTGGCCACCCCACGCGCCACACGTTTGTCCAGGGCATTCCAGATATTAAGAAATCTTCCGAACCGATATGTTTTGCTTTCTACTTGCCAATCCTCGTCTGAGTTGCATTAATTGTTGCTAAATGCCTCAATGTAAATTTGCAGTTGTTTGATGTAGTAGCTCAATATATTGTAAACTCACAACGGTTCGACATATGATTTTGCTTATTTCGTCGACCGTATTGCTGGCCTTCACTCCACCTACCTTTCACAACGCTATGTGTGTTAAAGAGGTGAACATTAACCTGCAATGTGCGGGTTGTAAACCTCTATAAATAAATAAATGTTTATATAAAAAATACGCCACTTACAATACGCTTACTTACTAGTGGTAAAAACGGTTGTAAATCAACGCGCTTGATTTACTATTCCATTCTGTTTGTTTCTGTTTCTTTTTGTTTGCTTGTTTGTTTGTTTGGCGGGTTGTCTGAAAGTACTTTAAACAATCTTTGCTTCTTGGGGTATTTGATCATGTCATGTTTCATTTACAATGGGGATATCACGGTAAGCTCATAGGTTGTACCGTCTATTGGAGATATCACGGTAAGGTCATGTGTTGTACCGCCTATTGGGATATCTCGGTAAGCCCATGGGTTGTACCGTCTATTGGAGATATCACGGTAAGCTCATAGGTTGTACCGTCTATTGGAGATATTACGGTAAGGTCATGGGTTGTACCGTCTAATGGGATATCTCGTTAAGCCCATACATGTAGGTTGTACCGCCTATTGAAGATATCTGATATCACGGTAAGCTCATCGGTTGCACCGTCTATTGGAGATATCACGGGAAGCTCTTTTATGTTGTACCGTCTATTGGGGATATCGCGGTAAATTCATGTATGTGTTGCACTGTCTTAGGAACGGGTAGGATTAAGGAAGTGTTCAGTTTGCTATAAACGCACGCTGCGATAAGGCATAGCGCATTGTGTGTGAAACGAACAAGTGATCGAATTCACTGTGCACAAACTTTTTCCTTACACATTAACACTACAGGACTAATTATGGTTGAAAGCTGGCACTTTACCGTACGACTACTGATAATTTCGGTTACAGCAGTCTGCTGTCTGATAATGGATTATTGCCCTTCTAGCTGCAATTGTCATCCCACTGGAAACGGACGTCAGACTGTCACCTGCGAGTTATCTAATCCTGAGGATTATGGCGCACTTTCGCAAGTGCCCAGCCGAACAGTAGCCCTGACTTGCCTTGTCTCTGGGGCTTTCAGGGATGATCTTGTACATTTTGGAAAAGTGGCTTTACTTGAAAGACTGAATTTCACGTCTATTGGAAGCAACGAACACACTAATCAGGTCAGTGAATTTGTGCGGTGTGATATATTTCGGAACTTGACTAAACTTCAGGCTTTAATAATAAGTCTGCCTTTGAACTCTTTCAACCCTCGCCTACTCACGCCGCTTGGGAACCTGAAGCTAGTGGAGTTTTCTCACACATATATGCTGGAATTCGTAGACTTCGTTAACATTATGAAGACGATTGGAACAAATGTGACACAGCTTGAAGAGCTAAACTTGATTGCGATTCAATCAGCAATGAGCCTAGATACGACTATAAGACTTAGGGACCACATCTTCGAAAATTTGAAAGACCATCCGCTGAAAGTTCTGGACCTCAGTGACAACAAGGCCGTGCTGGTACAGCAAGGACTCACTAAATATCTTCCACAACTGGAGATTTTTCGAGTTAGTTCCTCGGGTTGGATGAACTTCGAATTCACTAGTTCCTTGGCATGCTACCTGGCTGACATTTTTCTGCATCAAAACTTAAGGGAGTATGTTATTTCATTCCCAACTAATATGTTTCCACGTTTCTTCCAGGACTATGTTCCAATGTTCACAAAAGCCGAAAAGGACAGGAAACGCAATGTGGTTTATGATTACACATATATGCCAAGAACTAAGCTATCCTATACATATTTGTGTGATGTCATAAACACTGTTTGTCAACCTGTGGCCATGCATCCTTGCGAGGAGCATGGACACTCATTATCATTCTTGATTACTTCCCCAATGGAACGTTTGTATCGTAATTCGGGCTATTGTTTGCCAGTGCCTCCTCGTTTGGAAATATTTGTCTTTGGCATCTATTTTCAACCATTAACTTCTGAGAGCTATAGGTTCTGTCTTGACCAAATAACAGACAGTCCAAGCAACGTACGGTTTCTAGAAGTCTCGGGGAGTCGCACTGTTTCAACAATTATAAGAGTAAGTGCCATGGAGGAACCACGTTATCTGAATGTGAAGATTAGTGGGATGTACATAGGCACCTTCGCAGTGAGAGCTATTTTTAACATGACTTCGCTAGAGGTGTTGCGACTGGTAAATTTTACGCGTCTCCCAATGTATTATCATGATTATTACTTAGATTATGAAGCAAAAATTCTTAAAATGGATTTCTCTCGTCATACAAATTTAGTTGTCCTTGAGTTAGAAAACGAAGGCATCACAGATATCCCAATTAATTGCTTTTTGATGTTAAAAAAGCTCGAAGTTCTTACTCTTAGTTGGAACCATCTATCAGACCTTAATGTCAACATCTCTGACTTGAATCATTTAAAGCTGGTAAACCTCACCGGAAACGATATCTATGCACTTGGTGAGTACATCAGAAACCAGTTGGATACAGTGCATTATACGGAAGATATCAGGTTAGATTTGGTAGGAAATCCTCTTAAATGCTCTTGTGAGAATATATCATTCGTGCAATGGCTCCAGTCTACTTCAATTCAGTTCGCGCGAAAGAATGCGGTCAGGTGTTCCCATCCTACACTGTCGTATATCTCACCTTGGGACGTGAGTGTAGATGAGCTGCGCCGTCAATGCGTTACAAGTAACTTCGATGTCATAGTGTCTTCGCTGTTATCTGCTGCTAGAATGTCTGTAATAGTGACTGCTGTAGTCATTTTCCACAGAAGACGCTGGAGAATTCGCTACTGGCTGCATGCTGTCAGAGAAAGTCTGCGGCAACGTCGCCACCAGGAAAAACTGATGTCAGTAGCAAATAACTGCGTTTTCGATGCGTTCGTTGCCTACAGTAGTCACGGAGAGGAGAGAACCTGGGTCCACACAACACTGAGGGAGAAACTGGAGAACGAACATGGTCTAAAGCTGTGTATGTATCATCGTGACTTCTAAGTGGGGCGGGATCTGGCGGAAACCATAGTTGAGGGTATCAACAGCTCCAACAAGACATTGCTCATCCTCAGTCCTAGCTTCCTCAACAGTGGCTGGTGTGAATTCGAGGTCAGGATGGCAAGCGAAAAGGTGATTAGTGAACGGAGGGATTCTATGGTGATCGTTATATTCAAATCTCTAAACGAAGCTGAGACCAAGATTCCTAAAAAGTTGACTAAGCTAATAAAAAAGAAAATCTATATGGAATGGACTGAAGATCCTGAAGAACAAGCAGACTGGTGGACACCATCAAGAGTGATGTCAGACACAATGCTTACCGTGAGGCATGTGAGAGTAGTGTTTAAATCAAGACTGTCTCTATGTTACAAATGTCGTAAAAATTAAGTCGTTTTAGTTCCATCACATAGAGTTGCAGTTTATCAATTTTAATTGTACATGACTTTTATATATTCCAGCATTTAAGGTAACCGAGATGTATATACGTAACTTACTATTTTTATATGTGTGTACATGTACATAAATATATATAGCTGTATTATCTTGTGGACGTATTGTGGTGAATTTTTGAACGCTATTTTCGAGGCTAAGCACCTGTCCAAGGTCCGCTTCATTAGATCCCAATGAACATAGCAAAAAAGTTAATTCCATTCAGTCTAGGGTCCGATTCAGCAGATCCCTATGAAAATATGTTAATTCGTGCCTAACCAGCTGTCAGTCCAGAGTCCGATTCATTAGACCCCCATAATAATATTTTGATTCGCGGATAACTACCTGTCAGTCCAACGTCCGATTCATCAAATCCGCCATAAATATATTTGATTACCCGTGCTCTAAACACAACACTTAAGATGTCTGGGCCACTAACTCCGAATTATTGAATCAGCCAATGCATGTCCGGAAGATTTCTGTCAGCTGACAGATCTTCCGGACATGCATTGGCTCTTTCGGGACATGCTGACGAACTCCTTACATAATACAAATGTATTATCAACTGCAGACTTTCACAATAAAGCCCTTTCGTTTAATATGCAACTCGTTCTGTATTTCTTTCATTCATTGGGAAAACCGTCAATATTATAAAAGTTATTTTGAGCATTTCAGTCAAAATAGTTTAAATTTCCGCTTGTGGTGACAAGGTCGGTCTTGCCATTGTCCAATAAAACACAGGTATTGCTCACATCGGAAATACCTGTACTTGCGATAGAGGCATAAGGATTTTTACTAGTTTCTCGTCTAATCAAAAATCAAAACAAGTCCGCCCAGCCAGGCGGGGCCAATCATACCACCTTTAGCACTCTCTTCACTGTGATGGTGAAATGTTTATGCATTAAACCATTATTGCTCGAGAGTAAAAGTCGGGGCACTTCTCAAAGCGTTTGACACAGTGCGTTATATAGATGCCAAAGAATGGTTATAATGTTTTAAAAGTATTGCGTTCACGGCGTTGTCTTACCCTTATCATGTAAGGAAGAATGATGAGAATAAGAATAAAAGATAATTCATTAGCCCGTATGAGTAAACGTTGATATAGGGCGGTTTCAGAATAAAGCAGTAAGGAAGGTACCGTAATGTTATATGGGTCTGCCGGCAAAAGAAACCAGAGAGCCTCGCATACTCGCATACACTGCATACGGCCCTCAAAAGCCAGATTTGTGTTGTACGGCCATGGGGATACCACCACCTGAGCGAGATCCTACAGGATACGCCATGACGGATATGTACATGATTAAACAAATTCTCAAAAGAATCAATTAATCACCTTTTCTGACTGACTTAAATAGCACACAAATTAATTCTAACATCCTTTGTTAATATACATTGGTGTAGCATTCGCTTGTCATTCCTAAGACAAAAAAGAAAGCTTTCAGGATGCGCATAAAGAAAGGACATCAGGATTGGCAAACCACGAGCGCCTCTAAAAGCACAGTGTTTAGCCAATAGGTTGAATATTGTCCAAATTGTTAAAAACAAATTGTCTTGAAGATGCGTGAAGATGGACGAAACACTACTCAATAACTGGTGTGTCCATCCCGAGACTGGATACACAGCCGTCAACGTCTGGGAAAGCTCCGGATCAGACGACGAATGGAACTCTGTTCAATGACAACCCATGCCTCTCTTAGTGCCTCAGTAATGGTCTGAACAGTTTGTGGTGGGTTTGGACGACGGGAAACACGCCTCTGGCGCATATCCCACAAATATTAAATTGGATTTAAGTCCGGGGATCGAGCTGGCCACTCCATAACATTGATCAAGGAACTCCATGATGGTCCTGGCGGTGTGTGGTCGGTCATTATCCTGCATCGGTATGAAATCTGGCCACATAGCACCGGCGAAAGGTCTCACAATTGAGCCTTTGTCTACTGTTATTTGCTTAATTCAGTGTACATGTTAGGTGACTTTTATCTTGTAACTTGAAGGGACAACAAAAATTCTATGTACTTTTGAATGATCTGTCAGCTGAACGTGAAGGTCCATGAACCTCTTGTTTATTTTTCACTTCGAGGGAAAATAGCAGGACACATTGTGTTGCGTAACGTATCTGTAGACCTTCTGTTGGGTGGGTGAATCAGGCTTATAGTCGGCTTTCAACCACTCATGATCATATCACCAACTGCAAGTTGGATTCGGTGGTGTATGTAGGTGTATGCGTGTGAGTTATTATGAACCTGTCTTGTTTGGGCCGAACGATCTACGCCCGACAATTTTTTGGGTGCCAAGCCACCGATTCAATTCCGCCACAGGTGAACATAAAGGAATCACTCAAACCATTTATACTGACTCCGAGCCGCCCAGTCGATTGCCTTACTCATTAATGCCAAGCGCCAAGCTGAGAAGCGCAAACATCCTACTTTTTTACGTCTTTGGTGTGATGCGGTCGGGGATCGAATCCCGGCCTGCACCCCGAGCAGACGCTCTAACCACTGTGCTACGCAGGGGCGGTCGACCTTCTGTTGGTACTCTATAGTAACATTAGACATGCAATGTACGATACGGGGGCACAAGGTCTTCCAATGTGATCTAAGTGTAATTAAAAGCCATATGTTCTGACGTAAATTAGCCCAACGCAACATGATACACCATTTGCAAGTTCGTGTAGTACCTTCAAGCTGCATAGTCTATCGACGTGTAGCTTCTTAAGTTGATCCTGGTACATGTAGCTTGTTTCTGTTTTTCACAAAAATTCACCCATGGAGTGCCTGTTAATTTCCGTTTGTATCACCTTGGTATTGAGGAAGACAGGCGATGTGAAGCTCTTCCCGGATTTTGCAATACAAATGTCTAAACAAAACCTTATCATGTACCTATTGCATCATCTGATGGGTATATGAAGACGTGTGGGTCATTTACTAGTATCCGATACGTGAGATAAGCTTTACGAGGAAGAAACTTAACAATACGCTGGATCATACTTTAAACCTTTACAACGGCACTAACGTCTAACATTACTGAAGTGTTATGACATCATGCGAAAAAAAACATCCTGGTTCTAAATGTTATAACAATTTTTATCAAATGACCTAAGCAATTTTTAATTATTTGACCAATCAAGAATATATTAATGTCTAGTATCATTCCTGGACGTTTTTGCACAAATTAAAACAAGACATTCGTTGAACGTTGTACATTCGTCTTCGGGGGGCCATCGTGTACGGTCTGCTGCAATCAATCCCTCTTGTAAGTTTTCTCGCTTGTACCCATAGCATTTTAACACAAATCCTACACTTCGTCTGTAATACATTTATGTGCGCACCAGGGGTCTGACGCTGATAACAATACCATACAAATACAAGCTAAGAGGCGACGTTCCCAGCTCAGACAGACTTTCTGGGCCTATGTTCTCGAAAATACTTCAGTCTAAGTTTGCTTAAGTCAATTTGCTAGCCAGTCACATCAGTCAGATAATTGACGTAAGTTAAAACTGAACCCCGCCTCGGTCCCTCTTCAGCATGGCTGGGGTAATCGTAATCGCATTCATATTCGATTGTAATCGATTACACTATTTCAAGTATTATCGTAATCGTAATTGTAATCAAAAATTTTTAGCCTTTATAATCATAATCGTATTCGATTACAAACCCCATGTAATCACAAATACGATTACATTTGCGATTACTTTATGATTACATCTGGTCTTACTAAAGCAACAAACTTCTTGAACTGGGTCCCCTGACTTTGTAGTAATAAATTTAAAAACCTAAATTCTCTTGCCCAATTACCAAAGTTCAGTGTTCTAATACAGCACCACCTCACAGATGTATTGCTTGCGATATTTAACAAACAATGAATAGAAGCGAAGCATGCAAAAACACTGCCTCAGCATTTCGGACACAAAGATGTTGACACTGTATACGTAAGGGCTTAAGAGTTCTGGCACCATTGCTGTCATAGATTATGGTTAGCAACCTCAATTATTTCACTGGGTTTCATTGATCGCGTTGATGTGGCCTCATTTTGCTGCATTATCATGTGCAACTATCATAGCATAGGTGTCCTTTCAAGCAGGACAATGCACTGTGGTCGTAATACTAGTAGTGCACCAGAAGATACCAGAACATCATACTTGTCATAATTCACACGCCCACTGGTTTTCAGAAGGTTGTAGCAAAAGACTAAAGAAAATAATATTAAAATTTAGAATATTTTAACATATGACAAAACGCAGGCCATGCAGTTTCATTGTAATCGTAATTGTAATCGAATACTTTTGTCATGTAATCGTAATCGATTACTTTACTAAACTGTGTAATCATAATCATTATTGCAATCACACTGGGAAGAGGTAATCCTAATCGATTACACTGGGCATGTAATCGCCCTAGGCCTGCTCTGCAGAACGCTCTCAGGGTGAGTGTGTACACAAACATGCACCTAGTGTAACAGCGGAATCAGAAATTTTGACATGCGAGAGGTTTCTTGTATCATCATCGTACTGATCAGTTTCGAGACTGCTGCGTACCTTAGAATTGGAGGCATTTTAAACCCCTTTGGCGGGAAAATGTTTGGAAAAGGCGGGAAAAACGCGACGCCTCGTGATTGGTCGAAGGTTGATATCACGGAATGAAGCTGGTTACAGGGCACTCACATGGCCAAAGGTAGTTTTGCTTCCGAATGAAACCGACTATTCATGTGACGAATCTGTGGCGGAAAGTACTCCGGGCGGGACTCAGGGAGGGAGGCCGAGGTGAGTTCTCGCCCTTGTACTCTCAAAGAACTTAAAATGAAGTGGCTTGTGTCACCTATTATGATCTTCATATAGGTGATAAGTTGAGCTGTGACGTAAAGTACGGTTCACTCACACGCTGACCGACTGAACAAATTAAACGGCTCACTTATGGTTGAGTATCGCAAACGTTGCATTTACCTGACTTTACTACATATAGAACATTGCAGGTCATTTTCTAAGGACTTCTTGCCTAGGATAGCTGTTTTACCCTTTATGCTCCATGTGACGGTCCATGTGCACTCCCGTAAAATTACCCTGAGTCCGCAGGATATAACTTTGCGCGTGTGCTTGTGTGTGTTGGCGAGGTGGGGCAGTACCAGTGTACAGAATATTGGTAGGTTTTACTATACAGCTACATTACTTCCTTATATTGCTCATACCGGACAATGCTAGGTAACAACGTGGCTGTGCTGCTCTATGGAGATGAATAGTCTCATAATTACCCTGTGTTTGCTGTTAAAATGAATCACTTCATGACAACAAGCTGTAAAGGTATAAATTTGTTACAAAGGGGACCAACGACCGACAGAAATTAAACAGATGTGAGGTAGACTATGGTTCTCTATGTGGGTACACAGTTTTTCCTGGTTGGCAGGGTTGAATTTTATGTCTGACGTGATTTGATTGTCGTAGCGATGCAAGGAAGACGTACGGTTACATTTTTTTTTTAAAATTTAAGATGGCGACCAGGTGTACCAACCGCCATAATATAAAGGTATACAATGTTCCGCGTTTCGCCATAATAGTTACGATAATCACGAGTGACTGCAACGGACTTACGTAACTGTCTAAAATGGCTCGAATCTGGCGCGCACGAATATGTCTGTTAGGATTTATATTTGCATCCACCCAGCAAGCATCCGGCGAGTTACGGTGTCCTTCTAGCTGTACGTGCATGTCGGGCGACATTGATGGCGAGATAGCAACCTGTCGATTACGTAAAACTGAAGATTATGCCGCAATATCCCAACTCAGTGTCACCACTAAATCCTTGACCTGCATTGTCACGAAGTCCTTCGAAGAAGACCTTGCACATTTTGACCACCTGCGGCAGCTGCAGAATTTAACTCTGATGTCGGAAAGGCAATATTCCTCTTACCAACAAGCTGCTGAAAAACATGCGGTCAGCCGTTTACGTAAAGGTAAGCTGTTCCTGCATCTCGATAATCTTCGTTTCTTGTCCATCAGCCTCGCCCTGGATTCTTTCAACGCCTCACTCTTGGAACCTCTTCGGTATTTGACAAGGCTGGAATTCTTGTACGCATACATGTATCAATTCGACGATTTTATCAACATTGTTAGAGAGATTGGAAGAAGTCTCACCCACATTGAAGAACTAAAGATGATCTCTGTGCAAAGGATAGTCACACCCGGTACAATGATCAAGCTGCAGGAACACATATACAAGCCTCTTAAAGACACCCGCCTGAAAGTGCTGGACCTCAGACACAACAAAGCGCTGGTTCTAGAGCAGGGTCTTGTCAAATACTTGCCACATCTAGAAGTTTTCAGAGTTGGTGCCCAAGACCTGATGGTTTATAACGAAGTAGCAGGTTCGTTAATCTGTGCTTTCTCTATGAACATGATGCATGAACACCTACGTGAATACGTGCTCGATTTCCCGAAAAGGGCCTCGGGGATCGAACATAAATCTAATTTAAGGGATATCACTTTTGACACTGGGAGTGACCAGAGAAACGCACTGTTGCGATGCGTGCAACGTTTAAACATCACAAACACTCTGTGCGATCTGGTAAAGTGCACCTGTGACAACATTACCTATTTTCAAATTCCTTGCATTCCCTTTACGAAAGGGATTTTCCTGAAAGACATGATTAAGTTTGAGAATCCTGACCGACCAATTGGGATTTGTATTCCACCTCCACCTCAGCTGCGGGCGTTTGTATTTCTCAATTTTCCTTCTCCAACAATACCGCACAACATGACACTCTGTTTGAATCCGTTGAACAGGCCTAACCATGTATCATATATTGACATTTCAGACAGTGATCTCAACTTCCAAACTGGCCCGTGGTTTGGTATTTCCGGTTTGAAGAAAGTGCACTACTTCAACTTACAAGGGAACAAAATAGATTTCTCTGACAAAATAGAGATGTTTGTGGATATGCCCGAATTAGAAGTTCTTCTACTGGGACGAAACAACCTTTCTCGTATAGCTTACACCGAATTTGACTTCTTACGCCTAAGCAGTTTGAGGGTGCTGGACTTGGAGAATTGTGATATCGAGCACATGCCTCACAACAGCCTATCTTTGCTCAGAGGCCTTGAAGTTCTGAACGTTAGCATGAACCACATAGCAGAGTTTGATGTCGATGTCTCTAGCATCAAGCATCTCAGTTTGTTGAATCTTAGTGGAAACCAAATTTCCACTCTCGGGAAAAATATGAGGGGGCAGCTGCAAAAACTAGGACCAGTGGTTCTAGACCTTTCAAGAAACCCACTCCGTTGTTTCTGTGAGGATATAGAATTTGTGCAGTGGCTTCAGTCAAGCCCATCTCAGTTTGCACGCATGGAGGTCACGACATGCTCTCATCCTACTTTATCGCCCGTTTCCCCTTGGAAGGTGGATGTCGCTGCTCTACGAAGGTATTGCATTCACTCTGATGCGATTATCTCGGCGACGGTGTCTGGGCTAGGGGTGGCCTTGGCTGCCACTGCCATCCTTCTGGTGTACAAGAGACGCTGGAGAATTCGCTACTGGCTGTATGCTGTCAAGGAGAGCTGGAAGCAGCGTCGTCAAGAAGAAAGATCCCCTTTGCTAGCCGAACATTACATCTACGATGCGTTCGTTGCCTACAGCAGTCACGGAGAGGAGAGATCCTGGGTCCACACAACACTGAGGGAAAAGCTAGAGAAAGAACATGGTGTCAAGCTGTGTATGTATCATCGCGACTTCAAAGTGGGACGGGATCTGGCGGAAACCATAGTTGAGGGCATCAACAGCTCCAACAAGACCTTACTCATTCTCAGTCCTAACTTCCTCAACAGCGGCTGGTGTGAGTTCGAGGTCAGAATGGCGAATGAGAAGGTGATTAGCGAAAGGCGAGATTCCGTGGTTATAGTAATATTCAAACGTCTGGATCAGGCTGGAACAAGAGTCCCGAGAAACCTTGCCAGACTCATTGAAAAGAAAATCTACATAGAATGGACTGATGATCCTGCTGGACAACGACTCTTTTGGAGAAGGTTGGTGGATTCCATCAAGACTCGTGCGAGTTACAACGCCTTCAACGAAATGTATGCACGGAATGAGTGATACAATAGTGTACTGATCAGGGAAGCGTCACATCGCCACTGAAATACAATAGTGTGGCGTTTAACCATGAAGAAATCGCGGATTAAAAGCTACGTTACACAGACATACAATGACCTGCCATAAACATACCGACGTTTGTTGTGACGTTGTACACCTAATACATTTGTATATGGCTTGGACTTTGAGCGGAGGGACTGTTGCAGTAGATCAGCCAATATTGCACACCTTACTTTGTTACATTACGATATTTAATTAATTAATTCCACATGTATATATGTTTATTTTAAGTATACTAGTGAAACCTGTGAATCTAAGAACCTATTCTGGATTTGAGGGTGCTATTTACTTACAGTCATCCCTTCGTGTAAACAATCACCGTAGAACCCGCCGCTATAAAATACCGTGACCATTTCTCACCTCCGGCATGCATTACAGGCATTTTTGTTGCCTTTTACCAAATTGAGAGCAGATAGCTGAAATACGGACGAAACGGCAAACATAGCCAGCAGCCTCTGTGATGAAAGCAGGGATGGCGCTTGTCTTGTGTAATGTGAGACCTTAGATATTTTTCTTTAATGGAAAAGGGAAGAGTTCGAATTGCCTTGCACCCGAGGTTCCTTTTCGACGAAAAAAGTTTTGGTTATCGTCTGTATCTGAGGGATTAGTCAATTGACAGACACACTCCATGTAGTCAATAGTTCACATTCCTTGTAATGGCTCTTCTTAAACCCCATGGTATCCTTATTTCATCGATGACCTTACATTTTGTGTCATATTATGTACTTTGTTAATTATGGAGGTTACGCATGTTTATCCGAGACTTACAAAGATCCATAAATGTATGTATAAATGTATACCGAGTATATGCAGTTGCACGTAACAATAACGTATACTAAGATCTGTTTAGCCATCAACGACTTGTAATCTATTTCACAGAGACTGTTTAGATAGGTATATAGATGAATCGTATGTATAGACTGTACACTGCTGTAATGTGATTTAAAGAGTGCTGCATTATATTCTAGACTGCACTGAATCGAAAATACATAATCAGTGGTCGCCTTCCCCCCACGCCCCATGCTCCCGAGATACACATCTGTGGGACATACATAACAAGCAGACGTGTATCATTTGGTAATCGTAAAATAATCGAAGTTATTGCTTTCCCTTTGCTTTTTATCGTGTAGCAATTTTCCGTCCTGGGCATGTGTTTGTAATAAATATGTATTGACTTTGTTGTCTTAGATGTGATAACTTTTATAAGAGAATCCGTGATCAAATGACCCGGCGCATATTGTTGCTGTCTAGCATAACACCAAAGCTATTCTCGACAAGGTGAGATCTCTCTACATGCATCGCTTCCTACGAAATGACACTGAGTTTGAGTTTTTATGGAGTACAGATGTGTACATAGGGCTTTGGTGTTATATACTTCACCAGTACAATGTATGTATAGGATTATTTGCTTAACTGCTTCTCTTACATCCCCCAGTACACTCAGTCGTAAATGAGAACCTGGCAGCATACATAGAACGCTACTGTAGCATTTTGACACCTTCTGCAACACCAGTTTTAGGGCGAGGATCGATAAGTAACTATAAGTGAGATGTTGATGGGCAGGCTCTGATACAGAAAAATCATGCGGTTGCCGCCCAGTTGGCGATTATGTAAGCATTTTCTTTAACATAGTGAAGCAACATTTTCATGCTTCTATCAAATGGGCTTTTGCTGTGTTTGACAGGTAACTGCAGGAATTAAAGACACCACACTTAGTTACACTTACCAGGGTATCGGTCAAAAATGCTCCATTCACAAACGTCATTGATAGAACAGACGTGTCCATGCCTGAAATATGGGACCAGGCTCTTGACGAGAATAGTGACAATGCTGCCCGGTGCGTCATACCATAAAAAGTGCATGCAATTGCCGGATATGATTATTGTCAACAGCCCTTGATCCCATGCGATCACTGGCCTTGATATCATCCTTCACGTGTTTGTAAAGACAGGTAAACCATTTTAGAGTACTCTTGGTCTTCTCCATGGCATTGGACTGGATGAGACCCTGCAGTCAGTCCAGGAACATTTATGCCAATTGTATGCCATGGCTGATGATAGATAGACATGTAGACAAAGCATTTGTCAAAGCTAAAAGCCAAATAAAGATATATGTCCGTTTCATTATGCAAGAGGAAATTCTCAAGCAAAGATATGGCTTCAGGTAAATGTATCAGAAAGTAACACAAGGGCGGCTATTGAATCAGGTCAGTACAGTAGATATAAGGGGTCTGGGAATCATAGAGATGAGACTCGTCAGTGCCACATGCAGCATGATGCTTGTCTGAAACAGGTGTCTTGTGGGTGTAGGAGAAAAATACAAGGAGCTCTAATGCAAGTGGCATAAAGCCACATAAATTTGCACACCTGCATGCATGGGCAATGCCGAAACTTGTTGAAAAAATTGTGTTTGAATCTGGGGATAGCGATGGATTTAATAACTTAAAGATTAGCTTGAAATTTACCAAGGCATGGATACAGGTGATGATGAATATATTTAAAGGATAGATGGTTCATTTACTGCTACTGGTTGCATAATCTGTGCAACATCGATACTTTGGAACAGCGGATTCAAAAAGTATCCATTTAGCCCAACTGTCAAACATTTAATTTTCTAGCAATAATTTACTATAGATTGTGTATACTAAATAGCGAAGTTTTGTACTAAATACACTTCAGTGAATGAAATGGACTATTTTGCTATGTCCACCTTTATGCTATGTCATGTTAGACGTGTAAGTGATCCTGTCAAAATTGTGTTTTTTGAGATAATCCTTTCAACATTTTCACCTAAAGCAACTGTACAATACTGATACTTTAACGCCCCAAACTCACCCGTAAAATGGTTTCCACAACGTGGCGTCCCCCCCCCCCCGTGTTAAAATGCATATGCTAATGGAATAATTTCACAGCGATGCCAGATTGTAACCCAAAATCCATCATATGTTGTTTTTTTCGCATTTTATGAGGCCGCTTGTAAGTCTTACATAGCCTTGCAGTAAACCCATGGATATCCTTTGTCCTTTATGTAAGCCCAAATGGTAAATTCTATGTCAGGGAAATGTGCATTCAAAAGCCAGGAAAGGTACGTATATGAGTTACAGGGAATGAGCATTCTTAGCGGTCTTCACTTAAAAGTGTGCATGCAGAACATAGTGCAAATGGAAATACTGCAAGATTGCTTCACCTATTAAGTGACAATTCTTTGCCCAATGATAAAAGATTCATTTCCTCTCATCTAAATATTGAGACAGACAGACGTCAACCTATTCCCGGTTTTAGCCATGGAATGCGCCTATTACAAAGTTCTAGCAGGATGCCCCCCTTTAACTGTCAAATTCCTGTACTAAACACATCAGCCATGTACTTTTCTTCGATATCCGAGAAAACCATGTACAAGGAACGAACTTAGTTTATAATAATAATAATAGTAATAATAATAATAAT
>JAAUYG010293964.1_pt1 | contig 24920 bp, 18 predicted proteins | sample 7278091 | NCBI WGS metagenome assembly JAAUYG01 (sample SAMN14350201, study PRJNA611818) | marine sediment metagenome | isolation source: surface marine sediment (0.6m) | place: French Polynesia: Moorea | collected 2018-08 | reverse complement strand
GCACTGGGTTACAGATTCAACTCGGATTCGCACCGAATTAGGCTATAGAGAAATTTGCGATCGCCATGAAGCACTAAGGCGAACTATTGGTTGGTCAAGAGAACATCCACCCGAAGCGGTTGCAGAAAAAGGTCATTCTCAACTGTTAGATTACAAAGATGAAGATACAATTTTAGCTAAATTGAAGTCATAAAATGAAGGCAGTTTCAATTAATCTATCTCACCGTAAATTAAAGTGAGATAGATTAATTAAATTCAACAAACTATTTCGTCTGAGTAGTTAGTTTTTGAATTTTTTGAATTTGCTGACAATTAATCACGCCAAAAACTAACCAGAAAATAAGTAACGCTGAAGTCAATAATAAAACTGGGATTGAACCAAACTGAACAATTAATACTGGTGCAGCAGCAGTAAATAAGCCACCTCCGACAATAGGTTCAAAGAAAAGCTGTTTATAAGCAAAACTTTCAAAGGCTGCGGTTTTATTTCCAGGATCGACCATGCGAATTAACAAAATCCCTGTGGCGGTAACTCCCATAGACTGTCCCATATCTCCTAGTCCCCTCTCGAACCAATGAACAGGAATTATATGGGGGGCAATTATCACAAATGCAAAGATGTTCCAGATGATACCTATTAGGGACAGGCTAATAAATACCTCCAGATTATTTCCTAAAACGGTTAAATCCATTCCAGCGATCGCCGTAATTATAACCACATCGATCGCAATTCCCCCAATCCTTTCTTGCATCCGACGCTCAATTAGATAATCTAGGCCCCATCTGTTCATCATTATCTGGACAATAATTCCTCCAATCAACGCCATAGGAAACAAAGGAACAGCCTCAATTAGTTCTAAACCATTTTGGCCCCAGGAAATCGACTCTAACCACAATAACCCTCGAAGAATTAACCACCCTAAAGCGATCGCCAATGCTGTAAAGCCACAATTAAGAGAAAGTAGATCGATGCCGACTTTTTCCATAATCAATGCTTTTTGGGTTGCCTGTGACTCTGTTTTTTCTTTTATATCTATCTCCTGATTACTAATTACTACATTTTCTCTCTGGATATATCCCTGCTTTTGTCCCCACTGAATTAACCAAGTACCACTGACAATCCCTGTAATGATACCCACAGTTGCTAAACCCAAGGCTAAATTTCCCCCTTCAGGAAATCCTAGCTTATCCAAGGTTACCGCCATTCCTGCTGCTGTACCGTGTCCCCCTTCAAACCCAATCTCAATCAGGGTTGCTGCCAAGGGATCAATTTTGAATAGGGGAATCAGAATAAAAGAAACAGTTAGAATACCAAACACATATTGTCCCCAAGCTAAACTTTGACCAAAAGCTACTTGAGGTGAAGTTTTACGCCAGATATCTTTAGGGTTAGGGATATTTTCTCCCAGGAATAAGGCAGCAAAAACAATATTGATAAATACCTCAGGGCATTGCAACCAGATCTGCGGCATAGTTTCGGGAAATAAACCATTAATTAAATCAGAATTAGGGTTAATTTTCAAAGCGATCGCTCCCAATACTTCTGTCCCCAAGAATAAAGCGATCGTTCCTGCAATGATTGATTCTGGTAAGTATAACTGCTGGAGTAATTTAACTTTCTGCTTAATATATACCGACACGAGCAATAAAATCGCCAAGACAATAAAGGAAAAGAAGACATTTAATAAATCGAACATCAATAATTTTGGCTGAGTTTGGCTTATATACCCTAACAGCTAAGCTTTATGGACTTATACTAAATACAACCGTTAATCTGTAGAAAAGGTCGCATCATGACTCAAGCTTTACCTATAATTAGTGGAAATTGATATTCTAGAATATTAGGTAGTAGATTATCTTGCTTTGGGTGGAAGACGACGTTATATTGGTAAACCTAAACAACCTACTATTTTTATTAATCAATTAACTGATAGAGAATATTAGGTTAGTAGAGATAATAATTTCCTTATCTCTTCAATCTTTCCTGAGTTAAATCTCACCAATGGTCAGAGCACAAAGGAACAGCTTGCCAAGCAAGCAAACGTCGCGTAAGCGCGACTTGAGGCAATAGCCCCTGTGGCACGTGTGTCAGTCGTTAAAAGGCGGAGTAATCTCTGAGAGAACGACAAATTTTTCACCTAGCGTGAAGATTAACCTTAATCAAAGAATTTCATTTTTTATCAAATAGCTATGGATCAAAAACAAGTTCAAGCGAAAAAAACTAAACACTACCGTTCCTATACGGTTAAAGAACATCAAAGGAAGATGTATGAGAGAGTATACAAATTTGTCTGTCGTGGATGCGATCATGTAGTTGAAAGGAAAAGTTATGCGGTATGCTGTCCCAGCTATGGCAACGAATGCCAAGGTAAAACTGCCCAATGTCGTCGGAGTAAATAGAAATTGAATGAGATCGAAAGAGAAACTGTAATTGACTCTCTAACTCACCTTGAGAACTATTACCAATCAAGATATGAACATTATCTGGCGATGGCTACCGAGGCAAAAGAACATCGAGAGCGAATCAAATTGTTACTACAAGACCTTTTAAGCTCACCAACTCATTTACAAAACTACATTGTTGAATCTAGATCGCTCAAAGGAGAAGAGAATAATCTTCTCATTGAACGTAGAAGCAGAAATAACGGGCAAATTAATCCTGGATTTCTCCCATCAGAATCAAAATTATCAAAATTAGAACTGGCTTCAATCACCGATAATGTTGATGTTGATGTGGATGTAGAAGATAGTTCTGCTTCCAACCAAATAGAACAAATGAGGAGATTTCTTCAAACCTTATCTAAAGCAATGTCAGTAATTGAACTAGTGGTTAATTCAGATTCGGGAAAAACACTACACAGAAATTACTTGCAAACATTACTAGAGCGAGAGTTAGAGCAAAAATTGAGTTTTGAACTAATCGAGTTGTATCTAGATGAGGCAATCAAAAGAAGTTATCTCAAACGTGATGAATACGATCGTAACTGTTATCTGGTAGTGAATACTCAAACAGATGATTCACTCTCATCTCAAGACAAATCCGCAATCGGAGCAACAGTAGATAGAGATAAAGAGCGACTGAAAAGTCCAGACTTGTCCTCAACAGAGAATGCCCACCAAGCAAAGAAAACGAGAGCGACTAGTTCTACTCCAGCTAAAAAACTTAATCATCTACCGCACTCAAGTAGATTGAGAAGAACTTTAGTACAAACAGTTAAAGAATACATAGCGCACTCTAGTCCTAAGACGTTTTCGGCTCAAGATGTTACAAATTATCTTTATACAAAAAAACAGCAGTTAAATTGGTCGAAAACCAAAAAAAACAAGGTGTATCAGGCGATCGCTAATGTTTTAAGCCGCAGTAGTTATGTGGGTACTGAATGGAAACGAGTCCAACCTGGTGTTTATCAACCCTTATGATTAATCTAAATTAATGATTTGTTTCTAAGATTAAATCAAGGCGATCGCTAATTGTTCCTTGCCAACCTGGTTCAATAATATTTGTCCCTGTAGCTTCGATAATAATTGCAGGAGAATTAATTATATCTCCTGGTCGTAGTGTTTCTCTTTGATATATAGGGGTATCATGCCAAGCATCAGCAGTATAGATTTTAACAGTTGTCACTGCTTGGGGTGGATGATTATTGATTCGCTTAATGGTGCTTGATTTGGGAGTGTAGGTAGGACAAATTAATTCCACAGAAATAGTTTCAACTACTAAATCTCGCTCGGCAATCATAAAGCCATAGCGTTGCTGATGTTCCTGTTCAAATTGCGATCGCATTTGCTCTAAATTATCAAAATCAACCATTAAACCAAAGTCTGTACCGCTATATTTCAGATAAACTTTTGGCAAAATAGTCGTGTGGCGAGCGTCTATTTGTTGCTGTAATAATTCTGCTTTAGCTAGCATAATTAATTCTTGAAAAGCCTGGGGCAAATTCAAGAATAATTCTGGTTTTAATTCTGCTTCAATCGACTTTTGTTTCATAATCCTGATATCCGCCAAGCCCATCCCATAAGCCGATAATACTCCCGCGTAAGGATGAATAAAAATACGTTTAATGCCTAAAATATCAGCAATTAAACAGGCGTGTTGTCCTCCTGCGCTACCAAAACAACAAAGGGTATATTCTGTTACGTCATAACCTTTTTGCAGAGAAATCTTTTTAATTGCATTTGCCATATTATCTACGGCGATCGCTATAAAGCCAGAAGCAACTTGTTCGGGGGTTTTGCCGTCTTGAATTCGGTTTGCCAAAGCTTGAAATTTCTGTTTGACAATTGCTCGATCCAAAGGTTCATTAGCATTAATCCCAAAAACTTTGGGAAAAAACTCAGGCTGGATTTTCCCTACCATCACATTGCAGTCGGTAACAGTTAACTCTCCTCCTCTACCATAAGCAGCAGCCCCAGGATTCGCCCCTGCCGATTCTGGCCCAACCCGATATCTGCTACCATCAAAGTTAAGAATTGAGCCTCCTCCCGCCGCCACAGTATGGATTGACATCATAGGCGATCGCAATCTTACCCCAGCTACTTCGGTTTCCAAGCTCCGTTCATATTCTCCTGCATAGTGACTCACATCCGTGGATGTTCCTCCCATATCAAAGCCAATAATTTTATTAAACCCAGCCAAAGCGCAGGTTTTGACTGCCCCGACAACACCTCCCGCAGGGCCAGAAAGAATGCTATCTTTACCTTGAAATAAGTGTGCGTCTATTAGTCCCCCATTGGACTGCATAAACATTAACTTTAGAGAGTTTTGAGTTTTATCTGTATCTAACTGTTGCACAACTCGATCCACGTAGCGACGTAAAATAGGAGAAAGATAGGCATCAACTACAGTAGTATCTCCCCGACTAATGAATTTAATTAGCGGACTAACCTGGTGGGAAATAGATATCTGAGTAAAACCAATTTGACGGGCAATGTGGGCTACTTCTAGTTCGTGTTGGGGATAGCGATAACTGTGCATCAGCACTATAGCGCAACTACGTATTCCTGAGTCATAAGCAGTCTGTAAGTCTTGCTTAGTCTTAAATCTATCTACAGCTATTAATTCGTTCCCTTGAGCATCGTAACGTTCAACAATTTCTACTACTTGCTCATAGAGCATTTCAGGCAAGACAATTTCTAAGGCAAAAATATCGGGGCGATTTTGATAACCGATCCGCAAGGCATCTTTAAACCCTTTGGTAATTGCCAAGACAGTGCGATCGCCTTTTCTTTCTAACAGGGCGTTGGTGGCTACTGTTGTCCCCATTTTAATAACTTCAATGTCGGCAGTACGAATGGGCTGAGCTTTAGCGATCCCCATGACATCTCTAATTCCCTGAATCGGTGCATCCTCATATTGTTCAGGATTTTCCGACAGCAGCTTATGAACCATAATTTCGCCTGTAGGAGTTTGGGCGACTATATCGGTAAATGTGCCACCGCGATCGATCCAAAATTGCCAACGTGGTGAAGCCATCAGTAGGTTAACTCAATTACATATTTAGTTACATATTAGATAAATTAGAGATTACAATAAACTGCTTCAAGTACCCACCTACTTACCAAAAGGTCTTAACCTTTTGTTGCGCCATTTCCAGATATTTTTTAGCGACATCTATTAAACCAAGTGCGTCGGGACTATTGGCATTAATTTCCACCAAAGCAATACGAACGTTAATTGGATATTCCTTTCCTTGCCATTGAAACGAGAAATTATTTAAGTTGTGGCGCAATTCATCAACTAATGTAGATGCTTGGTCTAGGGAGCAATTTAGCACTAACACGACTAACTCATTTTTATCTAAGCGAGCTATATAATCTGATGAGAGATAAGACTTCATCTGGGTTGCTACCTGAGAGATTAAAAAATCGCTGGCACTAGAACCAGAGTTTTCCACAGAATCAACTACTACGTGGCTGTCGATTTCAAAATTATCAACCACCAGACACCACAAAATATGATGTTGATCGTCTTGTTGAATATTCTCACGGGTTAGTTCTAAAATCTGAACCAGTTCAGACTCGTCCAATAAACGAACTGATTCATCATCATCTTTAGACGGTAATGAAGGCTCTGGCTGAACTAAGGCTTCCTCAAAATCAGCAAGTTCACGAATCATAATCAAAACTTCTGTAGCTCCAATAGCGCTAATTCTAGCCTCATGATATTTTAGCCCTCCGCTGTCAACAGGTATAGGAAAGCGATAAAAGTGAGTTAAACCCGATCTTAAAGATAATTGAGCAGATTTAATAAATTGCAGTGCTATTTCTGGAGCTAAAAACTCAGTTACGTGCCTGTTAACCACTTCTCCTCTGATTACAAAAGAACTGGCTTCTTTGGCTGGAATATAACTTAGGCAGATACCATCTTGAGTTATACGCAACATAGAATCAGGAATTGCTCTAAGTATAGTCGCACTTTCGGCTTCTTTGTCATCAAAGTTAACTTGAGTTTTTTTCTGCTGCTGCCAATCTTGGATTAACTTCTCCGCTATGATCCAGGCAGGTAAAGTAAAAACAATGCCAACGATCGCTATAGGAGGAAATATTGCCGAAGTTACAAAAGCAAGAATGGCAATAAATACTACTGAGAAGATTATAATTGCCAACCGAATTTTTTTCTTGAGTAGAAGAACATTATCGAGTAACGGAAGAGTTGAGGGAAGAGTCGATTGAGATGATCTACGAACTGGAAGAGATTGCTTAGAGCGATTCTCAGGTGATGCAGTTTTGCCAAGTGGAGTCATTTCAATACCTATAATCGATAATGCGATTAAGCTTAAACCTGTAATAAAAATGTATAAAATTCCTAAGATAGTTCCTAAGGGAGCGCCTGAATGAATCGCCAGGAAGATTGCCGTTTGCTCCTTAGGCATATTCAACCAATCTGTTCCTAGTCGGTAAGCTACACCCGTCTCTACACAAACAGCAAGAGGGAAAACTAAGATTAGTGCTAGTGACTTGTATATGCTAGCGATGTTAGATTTTGTTTGTCGAAAAATTAGATTATCTCGACCATTGATCAAGGTAGTTAAACCAAGAGCCAATATTCCCAACCCCATTAGCAAAACGTAAAATGGGACTAATTTTCTACCTAGAAAATTACCTTGATGAATCATTATTAGACCATCAATCAAGATATCTGGTAATCCAAAACGATTCACTAAGCCAGCAAGGATTCCCGTAATCGCAGTAGCCAGTAGAGGAATCAACAGTATGGGGGCTATTCTTAAGTGTAGTTTACGAAATGCTCTGTTCATCATTATGTTTAGGGTATTTATTGCTCGACCGACGACTCCAAAATGAAGACAACTTTAAGTGCTGATTAAAACTGCGATCGCCCATTGACAATTATTGACAATATTACAGTATTTAGTAAATATCCATTAATTTAACTTGAGTATTCATCATTATGAATACAACAGATAAATTAATCGATTACTGACTACAAGAGATTGATTTTTAATTGATACATAGTTCTTCAGTTCAATTTTATGCATCTCAATAATAAATTTAGAGAGTTAATTGTTCAATTAGTGGGACTTAAACCAAATATATCTTTTTATACTGCTGATTGTCGTAAAAATACTTAAAATAACAGCCGCTTCGAGATTTTATAGTATTGTTGAGTCTAATTAGTTACGTAAAAGCTATTAAATATTATGTGACAAGTGTAAATTACACAACATATAATAACTACGGTAATAGCCAACGTCAAGATTACCTAAGTAAAATCCCTGACTTTTTCGCTATAGTCTGCTAAATTTAGAATACATAGCCAAGAAACACAACCTCATTCTGTTAAGCTCCAATATGTAAACCATTTAACAATTATGTAAATACTGCATCAATTTTGATAAAAACCGAATTATTTTGACATTTTGTAAGCACATCTTTTAAATATTATCAGTAAAAAAATATACTAAGTATGCTATTTTAAAATATATTTACTGCATAGCAAATTTAACCTAGTTATTCAGAAAAAAAGACTTATTCAAATTGGCTAGTGTAATCAACAGTTATTAAGTTGGATTGAAAAAAGTTATTTCATCAATAGTTACTTATAGTTATTTGGTTTACCAATGAAGAATATTATTCCCGAAATTATCGTTATTTGGGTCGTGGCATATGTGGGTATAGAAGAGCTCAATTTGCCAACTGTTTGTATGGTCTGCTTAATGATTGCGGTACTTCTGAGGTTAATTTGGAATAGTGCTATCCTAATTCATGGATTGGGTCATGCAATGGCGATCGCTACAGTCGATCGACAGTCTACAATAGAAATTACCGATATTTTTGAACATCGAAGCATTACAGATATTTTAAAGTCCCTAATCCCTGGTGCGCCAATTTTCATCCCTGGGTTAGAGCACGACGATCACCCGTGGGTAGCAGCAGGAGAAACAACTCCATGGAGGATAAGAGTTAAAGCCATAGGAGGTATTGGCTTCAATTTACTGGCGGCGGCAATTACATTTCAGGCTTATAGTTCCAGTCATGAAGTGACTGAAATCGCCATAGTGTTCTGCCAAACTTTTACAGTTGCCAATTTGTTAATTGCTTTTAGTTCTTGGACGGACGTTTCTGCCTTAGTTACTGGAGTAGCAGACAATTTTTACTGCGGCAATTTTGGCTTTATCTGTCAACGCCTCGAAAATGATGGCAATCAGCTGTTGTCTGAAAGAATGCTCAATATGTATTATCAGATGGCGCGAGAGACTGAAATACGTGGCGAACAAGCTGGTGGCGGATTAGTAATAGCTCAAGATCGAGATGAAGAAATAGTTTTTGTCGGTGAAAAAATTGTCAATCGCAAAAGAGATAATTTAACCAACTCTTTAGAAGAAGCATTCGCTTCAGTTAGAAACAAATCACAACGCAGTGGTATTTCTCCTCTAAACCTGTCAACTACGGGAGTATGGCATTATCGTTTTGGTACTAGTGGTCCTCCTGCGGTACTAGAAACTCATTGGCATGAATGGATGAGCGCGAGATACGAACGAGTTTGGCAGTTTGATGAGGGTCAGTGGGTTTGTCAAAGCAAAAACGTCAATCATCGTATTACCCACAACGGAGATTTTGATGGGTGGCAACTTTATGGCAACCTAGTAGAAAATGGCGAAGTAGGTTTGTGGTTAGAAAGAGTATTACAGACTCCAAATTATGCCAAAGGAGATTCACCCAAAATTGCAGGGATGATGGATCTATTGATCACTCAAGGAATGTGGTATGCCTCGGTGAGACTGGCTTATCATCTAGGGATTGCAGATTCAATTGAATCTGCTTTTGGTGGGCAAAAACCCCATCGGGATGCTCCTGATACAGTACCAAGTGAACTAGAGCTCAGCAACTGGGCAAAAATATTTGAAGATACGTTCATACTGTATCGTCGACTTTTGGCAGCACCAAATTCTCCTTCTTGTAACCAGTATTTATGCCGTTTAGAACATGACATATTGCAGGAGATTGCTAAAGACGATGTCATTAGTAAATACCCTTGGCAAAAGAGAGTTAATTTTGTCAGAACTGCAATTCACGCTTTCTTTCGCAACGATGCCAATTTAGCAACCAAAACATTTATGTTAGGAGCTGAAGGCAGTTTTGGTTTAGTTACAGTTTCTACTTTGGACAAAGAAAAATTAGTACTGAGCGCGCTAGGTCAACCAATATCTATTGGTTTTAACTGGCAAGAAGGGTATATGATTTACGCTTCTGAGCCAGCTGCTGTTGATTCAGTGCTCTTAAATCTGCCAGAGTCTTTCCGTCTAGATTTAGACCAGAAACAAGGCGAGATTGCCTCGGTTAGTGCTAACAGCATCGAGATTTATTCGATGAGTAGAAGGGAAGAATTAAGTCCATCAGAACTACGCGACAGGTGGATTTCCATGGAAAGCCATCCTTATCTACCCCACGTTAAGTATCCTGACAATAATACCGAAGATCCCATTGCCAGTGATAATCAAGAAATTCCCGCAATTCTCGAAGAAATCAAATTAGTTTGGCAAAATCCTGCATCTCTTAATTGTCAAAGTGCCGATTATTTAGTTCAATTGCTGTGCGAAAAAGCTCACAGCTTTGAGAAGCAAAGACAAAAAATGCTGCTCGCAGGACTATCTGAATTAAGTAGACAATTACCCACAGTCGATTTACTAATTGTTGGCGTAGAGAATAGTCTCTGGCTAGGAGAAAGATTTGCTCAAGATTTAAACACTATTTTCCCTTGGCTTAATATTCAAAGTATTTCTTCCAATCAAGTTTTACAAAATCTGAAACAGAATTTAAGCACTCTGCAATTAGGCAAAGATTCGATTGTGCTAGCGATTACTCAATCAGGTCAGACTTTTCCCACGGTACAGGCAATTAATACTTTTGACCAACTATATCGTCAAGAAGCGATTAGAGAGCTATTTATCTTTACGGGAGAATTGGGTAGTTTTTTGGGTTCTCCCGCCATCAAACCAAGAGAGGAATCTCAGCTTCTGGAACGTCATAAAATTTTTGTTAACGGTAGTGGACGTAGAACCGCAGAACCTGCAACTGTCGCCGTCGCCGCAGCCCAACAGACTTTTACTGAACTGTTGCTATATTTAGCCAAAAATATTAGACAGACTTTTCCTAATTCGATTCCTTTCGGCATGACTTTAACATCAGAAAGTATCACCACATTGGAGAAGATGAAAGATGACTTTATCGACATTAGTGTGGTGCAGATTATGGGGACTACCCCAACAGGAAAATCAATTAATTCTGCTACTAAGCAACAACTGATTAAAAGCGGTCGTAAATGGGCTTGGCACATTACAGAAACCCCTACAGCTTGGGCAATTCATGCTTTTTATGTCTTGATAACGGTTGGTTGGGCAATTCCGTTTGGTCATACAATCCCCTTAGCGAAGACATTGTTAGGGATAATGGTTTGGCTGCTTCACATCCCTCAAGACTTGGTTATCTTCAAGCTAATTAATCCTGTAGTCACTTTGATCGATATTGGAATTTATATTTTCGGTTCGTGGCTGTGGACGATGGGATTACGCTACTTCCAAGGTAGACAAATACTAGCCAGAATTGGCAAGAGAACCTTGGTTATTGGTGATGTGCCTTGGGTGCATCAGCTATTACAGAATTATGTCAGTAAATTATTTTCTCTTAGCTACGGAATTGCTTCTCTAGAAGTACATGGAGGTAATCCAGAAGACGATCTATTACACGATTATGGTCATCGAGTTGTTCGAGGGACCTTACTATTTTTAGGTGTTCCTGATGGTAGAAGAAGCGAGAAGCTAAAACAGCAAGAGCACGCCGTAATCATGGCTGGAAAACAAGCTGATGGCGTAAGAAACATCGATGTTGGGCCAGAAGTAGTAGTGATGGGGTCTAATCCTGAAATAGCCCATAAAGGTTTTACCAATGGGATTATTTTAGAAAGTAACGATGATAATTTTTATTTTCGAGATGATTCTGTTTACTTCCAAAGCAAAAATACCGAAGATCAGAGAGCTTTAATCGACGAATTAAGAGAATCACGCTTTAGTGCATTTGAACGTTTGTTAGCAAGTTACATATTCTTCTGGGCGTTAGCTAAGAAAGTAGCCTCTTACCCTGTCATAAGCTATCAGTATTGGAAGTCTCAAAGTCGAACTAAGATTATGACTACTGCTGCTCCAGTTTCGGGAATAAATACACCAACTGTAGCGGGAGACAAACTTGTCCAATCAATACCTCAGTCAGAATCGGTAGTGTTCAACCCTACTAATAATGAGCGTAATGAAGAACAAGAAGTTAGATAATTAGACAAGGTAACAGCAGATTAAGACCAGCAATAAAAAGAAATAATTAGCTGGAGAAAGGGAATGGCGATCCGTAGGCTAGGCTGAGCCTAATCGCCATTCCCTTTCTTGTTATCATGTGAATTTAGTTTGGTGTAATGCTTCAGAATTGGTATTAATCTTTAAAGTCTGGGTGCAATCAACCAAAAAGCTGCTATTAATTTAAATAAATACCTAAATTGTAAGATCTAAAGATCAAGTAAGAGAAAATATGCCTCTAACTCTTTCAGGAGAACAACAACAGCTTTTCGATCGCAGCTTGGAAACTATTCAAAAAGTTGAAGCTCTTTTTGTTGAGGCACAGGTGCTTTTTCCTGAATTTAATCCTGATACAGAAGTCCTCAAGCAGCAACTAAGCAATCCCTTCTCTCTTTTTATCTGTGGCGAATTTAACGCAGGTAAATCTAGTTTACTAAATCAGTTAAACAACCAAGAAATTGCTACTGTTGGGTTTCTTCCCACCACTAAAGAGATTGAATCCTATAACCCTGAAGGCTTTGGAGGATTAGTATTTATTGATAGTCCTGGGACTAATTCAATTATCGAACAACACCAAGAATTAACGGAAAACTATTTACAACAAGCAGATATTATTCTGTTTGTTACTTCGGTTGAACGTCCTTTAAGTAAGTCAGAACAAGACTTTTTAACTTTAGTCGATCAAACTTGGGCGCGCAAAATCATTGTTGCCATTAATAAAATCGACTTGGTTAAAGATGATGAGGCTAAACAAATCCGTGACTATATCAGTGAGGGATTAGGGAAAATTCTCGCCCAGATGCCTCCTATATTTGCCATTTCTTCCCAATCTGGGGTGGGAATTAGCGAATTAAAAAGTTTTTTATTGGCTTTTTTAGCAGAAGGAGAAAAAATAAAGCTTAAGTTACTTGGACCACAAAATTCGTTACTAGTTTATCTCGAACAGTTAGAGAAAAAAAACCAGATTATACAGTCTCAGTTACAGTCCGAAAAAGTGATTTTTGACCGCACTTCTCGCAGAATTGAAGAACGACTAGAAGAGTATAATTTATTGTTTGGTATTTTTCGCGACAATATTGATGACTTATTTGGCAATTTAATCCAGGGTACAGATAATCTAATTGACAACAATACTTCTTTTTTAACTGTGCTGAAAAGAAGAATAACTAAAGAAGACGACTTGCTCGAAGAAAGATTAGCCAAAACAATCAAAGAGATTCAGTTAGATAAAAATCTACAAGAAATATTCAAAGAAGCGATCGCCACTTTTCTTAAGTATCGTGAGCGTATTGTCAGAGAAGCCAAAGAAGACTTGGCAACGGCGGTTACTGTCTCTGAGGGAACATTAGCAATCCCGACAATTAACACTGATAAGCTAGAAATAAATGAATTTGCGGCGAAAATTAAAAATAGTGCGGAACAAGGGTTAGAGAGCTTTTGGCGACTAGGGATCACGGCTGCTGCTACGGGTTTCGGTGGACATATACTATTTAATGCTGCCTCTGGCGATGCTACGGCATTTTTTATTGCTGGTCTTTTTGGACTGATGAGTTTTAACGCTTTACCCAGACAGCGCAGAAAAGTTAAAGAGGAATTAGAGCAAACCTATCGTAATCTACAGGAAAACTACACCAAAACCTTAAAAGACGCTTTGGCAGCAGAATTAAACAAGTGCTTACAGCAGTTTGCCGATGTCATTCGACCCAAACAAGAGGAACTAGCGAGTAAGATCGCTGCCAGCGAATCAATTAGTCAAGAAGCGGAAAATATCAAAGCGGAAATCAAAAAAATAACCGCAGAAGTAGAACAAATCAGTAATCAGTAATTAGTAATCAATACTGATTACACTGATTACAATTACTGCACCACAATTCTTGCCCAAAAACCTTCAATAGCCAGCTTGCGGACTAAATCCTCGGCATTATCCTGCCTACCAAAAATTCCTACCTGAATAATATTGCCCTTGATAAAAGCTTTTGGTTCAATATCTCTGACTTGCTGTAATAGTTCTTCGGCACTACCATAAACTTCTACTTTATAGCCTTGATTTGTGGTTGATTGCGGGGTGGGATCTATTGCAGCACTATTATTGGGTGCTTGAAACGTATATTCTCTTGGACTAGAGTTGTCATTAGAATCTTGATGATTCCTACTCAGATAAAAAGGAGATGCGGGTATATATTGATCGTATTGATCGGTTTTTTTGATATTTTCAGCATTGACTATGGTGGAAGTTGCTACGATCATTAAAAAGCTACCTAAAATAGATAAGTAGTAGAGAGGCGAAATCATACTCATGGTTCAAGATTAAGAAAAACTGCAAGGACAAAAGAAATAATTAATCTGATTGACCTATTTAAAATCACTGTTTAGTTTAATTATCCTATTGAATGGTTTAGTTGTTAGCTGGGTATCGCCACAATTCATATTTAGCCAGATCGCTCATAAAATAAGGTAATGTATAGGCAAATAGTTGATCTAATATCATCGATATTAACTTTTCTGTCATAATAAATAGGACTAAACTACTATTTAAAAAGTACCCTCAATATTTACAGAAGTTAGCATTAATAAATTAGTTCCATGAATAAGGTCGTTGTCGGCTTATCTGGCGGCGTTGATAGCTCAGTTGCTGCTGCCACTTTACATCATCAAGGCTACGAAGTAATTGGTCTTACCCTCTGGTTAATGAAGGGGAAGGGTCAATGCTGTTCGGAAGGAATGGTCGATGCGGCACGGCTGTGTGAAGAATTAAATATTCCTCATCATATTGTGGATAGCCGAGATGTATTTCAGGAGAATATTATTGATTATCTAGTTAATGGTTACGAAGTTGGGGTTACTCCTCTACCCTGTTCTCAATGTAACCGTGCTGTGAAATTTTCTCCGATGTTAAACTATGCCCAAAAAGAATTGGGTACAGATAAAATTGCCACTGGCCATTATGCTCGGATTTGCTACGATGAGGCAAGCGATCGCCATCAACTATTAAGAGCCGTAGATCGTCATAAAGATCAGTCTTATTTTCTCTATGATCTAACTCAAGAATTACTAGCAGGTTCAATTTTTCCTTTGGGTAATCAAACTAAAGCAGAAACTCGTCGAGTTGCGAGTGAATTTGGTCTGGCAACTGCGGATAAACCCGAAAGTCAAGATTTATGCTTAATCGAGGCTCATGGCTCGATGCAAACCTTTCTAGATCGCTATATCAGCCAAAAAGAGGGAGATATTGTCGATATGGCGGGAAATGTCTTGGGTAAACATACAGGAATTCACCATTACACCATTGGACAAAGAAGAGGTTTAGGTATTGCTGCACCAGAACCTTTATACGTAGTTAAATTAGATGCAGTGATGAATCGTGTGATAGTGGGAGATCGCAATGCTGGTGGACGCTTGGAATGTACTGTTTCCAGAATGAACTGGGTTTCTATTGCTGAACCTACTACTCCTATTCGTGCTGAAGTACAAATCCGCTATCGCTCTCAACCTGTTCCTGCACAAATAATTCCTGTGGAAAACTCCCGCATCAAAATTATGTTTGATGAACATCAGTTTGGGGTAACTCCTGGTCAAGCAGCCGTATTATATAACGGAGAAATGGTTTTAGGTGGCGGAATTATTGAAGTAGAAAAATAAAATAGATTTTTCTATTGATCTTTAATGGTTAAGCTAAGAGCTAATGGCTAATGGCTAATAGCTAATAGCTAATAGCTCTTAAATTCATTAAGCAAATATAACAAGAGGATATATGGTAAGAGGACTATTGTGGCTACCTTTATTAGTAGCGTTTATTTGGTTGGCATGGAGTGGCTGGAATGAATATCAAAAACTAGAAGCTTATAAAATATGGGCAGAAGATTTTGATAATGCTAAGTTTGATATCTATGCTGTGTTGGGAAAAAAAGAGCGAGAAATCACTTGGGGCAAACCTACCCGCAAAGGCATGATAAATTTAGATAGTTTTTCTCTAGATAACGTTAAAGAGATTAACTTATTAGTAGGCGACAATCGCACTGTGGATCTTGATAATCTTCCCCGCAAAGGTAAAACAGTCCTAGAATTTAGCTTAATCGATCGAGAAAAATCTTTACAAATTCCCTTTACTGATATTTCATTAGCGGCAAAATGGTTTAATTATCTACAGCAAGAATGGCAAAAGATAACAACCTAAGTGAGTAGACAATATTAGATTAAATATTAGATTAGCAATATTAGATTTATGTCAGTTCAAGTTTACGGAATACCTAATTGTGGTACTTGTAAGAAAGCAATTAATTGGCTGCAAGATAATAATGTCGATTATGAATTTATCAATACTAAAGATAATCCGCCAAGTAAAGCAATGATTGCTAGTTGGGTTGAGACTTTAGGAAATAAACCGATGCGCAATACTTCGGGTAAATCCTATCGTGCTTTAGGGGAAGAGAAAAAAACTTGGACAGATCGACAGTGGATTGAAGCTTTTTCAGAGGATGCCATGTTGCTAAAACGTCCATTATTCCTCAAAGATAATCAAGCGGTGTTAGTTGGTTTTAGAGCATCTGAAACAGAAATAAAAGAAAAACTGGGGGTGTCGTAGTTAATCAATTATTTGGAGGACTAATACTTCTGGTTTAAGCTTTTTTCTTGATTCTTGTAATATAAGTGCGTGGAGTACACTGCCCCTCGGGCAATCGAGATTTGAAATTAGTCATACTTTTTGTCTAACTTATTGTAGTACATCTTTTAACAAAGTTGGGTTCTTCACAAATAGACAGGAAGTGGCTACACTAAGAGGTTATTCTGGTTATGTTGAGTCTGAATATTTGAAGATGTTGGCTCAGATGACAAAGCAAGTCAAACAGCAAATATACGTGATGTATTTCCGAGAACTAAAGTTAAGTTTTTGGTTATTGTAGTGTAATTAATTGCATTAAAGTTATTTGTCTGGTTCAGTATCTTTATTTCCGTCTTACCCTTAACTCTGTGGAGAAAATTGATGACTATTCGAGCTTTTTTTCGAGCCGCTCAAGTTGAAAATGCTCAACCTCCTTATAATACCATTCATCTGAAAGTTTTCTATCCAGCGCAGATGCTAGAAAAAATTGATGTAAATCAAGATATCGCACCAGCTGATACCACTAAAGCACCTTTTCCAGTGGTTATTTTTCTAAGTGGTTTCAAATGCGGTATGGAAATGTATCAATGGCTAGCAATTAAGTTGGCTGAACGAGGATTGGTAGTGGTTACATTTAACTGGATTGAGGAATATATACCAGGTAAAATAACTCTTACCCCTGGCTTTGAATTAGCTGCATGGAAACCAGAAACTTATGGTACTAAAGCGACAAGTCACACCTTATCTACCCTACTTATCGAGTTAGAAAAACTTAATCAAGAAGAACCTTTAGCAGGCATGTTGGATTTGCAAAGAATAATTTTAGGTGGTCACTCTGCTGGAGGGAGAATGGCAATAGAAAATGCTGAGCCTCGCTTTTTTCCACAAGTGAAAGCAGCTTTTTCCTATGCTAGTCATTCTGCTGCTCCTGTTATGTTAGGACACAAACCTAATACTATCTTACCTTTACCTGATGCACGACCTCTATTATTAATAGGAGGAACTTGTGATGATGCAGTGGCAAAACTGAGCAGCAGCTATGGCATAAAAGGAGATGCTACCACTTCAATTCGGCGCACATTCAATGAGGCAATTTCTGGCGGCAGAAATGATAGTTATCTGCTTCTGATTGAAGGAGCTAATCATTTTTCCATCTCAGAGCTTTTCGATACTACTCAAATCTGGTTTTCTGACTCTACCGCCACGCAAGGGTCAGATAAAATTCGTTCTTTAATGGTGAGATCTATTGGTTATTTTATTGATGCTCATGTGCGTGAGCAAAAAGAAGCATTTCAAATACTTGAACAATTGCTCTCTAGTAATAATCCTCTAATTCAATCCATTGAACGTAAATAAGATCGGCTTACTACTATCGGGCATTTTGCAGGTAGCTCAACACAGTAGATAATATTTTTGACAAGCAGCAATAATTAACAATCAATCAAAAACAGTGATTAAAGCAGTAATTTTTGATATGGATGGCTTGCTAATTGATTCTGAACCGCTGTGGCAAGAAGCAGAAATGCTAATATTTAAACAAGTTAATATTATGCTTACTCCTGAACTATGTTTGCAAACCAAAGGATTAAGAATAGATGAGGTGGTTGACTATTGGTATCAAAAGTATCCCTGGAAAAATCTTTCTAAGCAAGAAGTTGAGGAATTCATTGTTGCCAAAGTTATTGAGCTAATTCATCTCAAAGGTGAACCATTGGCAGGGGTAGATTACGCTATATCTTTTGTTAAACAAAAACAGGTGAAAATTGCTTTAGCTTCTTCTTCCGCATCTAAAATTATTCAGGCTGCACTGCAAAAGCTCAATCTAACAGATATATTTGCAGAGATTTATTCGGCAGAATCAGAAGTTTTAGGCAAACCTCATCCTGGGGTATATTTAACTACCGCTAATAAACTAAACGTCTCCCCTCAAGAATGTCTAGCTTTAGAAGACTCTTTAAATGGAGTATTAGCAGCCAAAGCAGCCCAAATGAAGTGTATTGCCATACCTGAGCCATTACAATATAATAATCCCCAATTTGCGATCGCCGATGTAATTCTTAAATCCCTTGAAAAATTTAACGACGACGTATGGAGTAACATCACCTAGCTTAGTTGCTCTTGTAACTTCTGTAATCATGATAATTTAGTATCATGATTTAGCTTGCTTAATTAATTAGCAAAAGTTAGAAGATTTATTACTTTCGTTTAGGATAATTTAAGACTTTTTTCAGATGTTTTTCCTAAGTTGAATCTCTACGATTAATTTAAAAGAATTTGGTCAAGGAAAACATCTATGTCAATTGAACATGCATCTTCTTTTTTTATACGAGTAAGTACAGATGAAAAATTTCGTACTCAACTCGAACAAATAGCAAGAAGAAAAAAACGTCAGCAAATCATTAAAGCCGCAGGTTACGAATTTACTATTGAAGAATGGAAAATAGTTAAAGAAGAATTTTTAGCAGTATCTGACCCAAACGAAGCTGAACTAAGTGATGCAGAATTAAGTTTAATTACTGGAGGATATATGTCCCCCTATGAACGCAGGTTAGAATCAGTTGACAAATTGCTTTGATGACGATTGCTAGATTACCTTAAATTAACTGTATTAGATAAGAGACAATCGTTATTACTAACCAGCATCAATAAACGGCGACGGTTGTTTAAAGCCTTATCATAACTAGGATTAGCTTGTAAGGCTTGACTATAAGATTTAAGAGCTTCTCTAGTTTTTTGGAGTCCTTCTAGTGCAGCACCATGATTATTCCAGGCAAGATGATAATCAGGTTTTATGGCGATCGCTTTTTCATATGCGGCGATCGCTTCGTGGTAATTTTTTACCTGGAGATTAATATTACCTAAGTTGTACCAGGCTTGATGTTGCTGAGGTTCCAGCTTTAATATCTCTTCATAGACAGCAACCGCCTCATCATATTGCTTTAATTTACTGAAAAGGCTAGCTTGACTATACCATGCCTGATAATATTCGGGTTCAATATAAGTTACTTCTTGATAGGCGGTAATTGCCTGTTCATAATTTCCCGTTCTTTCCAAAACTTTAGCTAGTTGATAATAGGATACATGAAAGTCAGATTTTAGAGCAATAGCTTGTTCATAAGAAGCGATCGCTCGATCGTATTTGCCCAGGTGCTTATAGGCATTGCCTTGGTTATACCAGGAAGTATGTTCATTACTATTGATTTTAATTGCTTGTTGGTAAGCAAAAGCAGCTTGAGAATATTGTCTAAGATGACTCAAAGCAATACCGCGACGATACCAAGCTTGTTCTAAATCTGGTTGCATCGATAATGCTCGATCCAAACAAACTATAGATTCATGATATTTTTTTTGTTGTTGTAGAGCAAAACCACGATTGAGCCAAGTTTGATAGTGAGTTAATTGAGGATTATCCTCTGAAGCATAACAAGTAATATTCTGTTCGTATCTTTCCAGATTGTTAACTAATTCTGAGGGGCGATTCAGGGCATAATAAGTTTTTTGGGTTTTTACTCCTACTTCCTCCGTTGTTAAGTCAGAGATTACTTCGCCGCTTGCTCTCGAATGGGGGTAAAACGACGAAGCTTGCTTTGACCGTTGCTCAATACTTGCTAATGATTGTGGTGCATTAATCAGCAAGGTGCTAACAATTATTCCTGTAATAGTTAACCAATTTGGATGCTTCATGGGCTTTTTACCGACTTCTTTACTTTTTTTATCTAATCTTGATAATGGAAAAACAAGTGTGATCGCAATTAGAAAGCAAGTGTGATCGCCACACATATGTATGAAACTTGAGCGACATAGAATTATTTCTTTGCCGCATCTTTTCCATTTAACTTATATTATGAATCCTGAAGGAAATTTTGGGAGTGAAAAATCGCAAATTACAGTTTTTCTTGGTTCTTACTGCGCTTTTCAGATAAGTAGACCACGATAACCAAATTTTGGCGTTGCTGATTATAAGTATACCACAAGGGCACAATGTGAAACCGAAAAGTAATCTGCTCGTAGTTATTAGTTATTAGTTATTAGTTATTAGTCGATCTGTTCAGTTGCTAAAAGATAAAATCATACCTCGATCCAGCAACGCCCAAATTTTAAAGTAGCTAACAGCGCACATCGCTTCGCGATGAAAGCGACTGGCCCTTTCAGGGCGTGCAGCTAAAAGCTACGAACTAGCTAATTAGAAACGTAACGGACATCTCACGGGCTTGAGGCAACCTTATGCGAAGCTGTATCCTTTAGGACAAGCCCCGTGTCCTCGTCTATTCAACTGAAAACGGCTGTAATACACATGGTTTATATGACATATGTAAAGCGTGTAATTGAATAGTTTGGACTTGAGCATCAATTTAATGTCTTCGTGCTCCATCCAAAAAGGCGTGTTCTCAAGCCGCAGAAATTGCCGACTGGGCGGTGCGCTTTTCCCTCTAACATTCGCCCTATATCTTGGTATCACAGACAGATTACATATTAGGTGTAAAATCTCAGCAAAGCATTGGTTTAGTGTTAATCAAGATATATCAATGCTTTCGTGAATAAAACAAACGCTTTTATCGATTTAACAGGTAATTCATTATTTAACCTTAGAGGCTGCGAGGACAAACGAAGGTTAAAGAACATATTCAGGTTAAAGAACATATTCAACTGTTTCTTGAGCTTGGTTGTATAGTTTACCCGCAATTCTAAATATCTCTTGCCCCGTATGGAGATAGTGATCGTTGTAATTTAGAGTAAACCACTCTAGCTCTTTAATACCATCTCCTATGTGGTTGAGACAATAATAAATATTAGCTGCAACCCCAGCTAGTTGAGCAGGATTTGGTTGAGATGCCAGTTTTTGCTGTGCTTGTTGCCAATAATGGTTGCAGGTATGTAAATAAGCCTCAAAATCCGCCATCAAACTATCATCAAAAGGATCGGCTGCTAAGCAATTAATTTCTGTTTCTAAGGGGTTAAGAATTTTAGCTACCAAAGAATTAATCGGAATATAGACTTCTTGTAGCCACTTTTGATAACTAATTTCGGGGTTGCTAGTCGCTCGATGTTGTTGATACTGTCGCTGGGCTGCTGCATTCCTCGCCTGTCGGCTGACAAAGAAGTCATTGCTTTGACCTAGCTGTTGTTGTCGGTCATACAAACGTCTGCTACGGCTGTCACCTAGCACCTCATAAGCAGCATTAAGAGCAATGATTTGGTCGCAACCTTCTGTTTCTGTTTGGCTGTCTGGATGGAATTTTTTAGCTAAACGTCTATAAGCCTGCTTAATTTCTTGCTGAGTAGCTTTAGGATTTACTTGGAGAGTTTGATAGTGATTCACGGCTCGACATAGATATGGATATTATTCAAGTGTTAATTCGCTTCATTAAGAAGTGAAAAGGCAGAAAATATTATGTAGCTAACAGCTAATGGCTAACAGTTTCAAAATCAATTAAAGACAGGCTGTTCTAGATCGGCAAACAAAGGTGTACTGAGATAGCGCTCACCAAAGCTGGGCTGAATCATGACAATTAGCTTGTCTTTATTTTCAGGTTTTTTGGCTACTTTAACGGCTGCTGCAAGGGCGGCACCAGTAGAAATACCTGATAAAAGACCTTCCTCGCGAGCTAAACGACGACCAAAATCTATCGCTTCATCGTCGCTAACGGTAACAACCTCGTCAATCAAATCTAATTTTAATACTTCTGGCACAAAACCTGCGCCAATTCCCTGAATTTTATGAGGTCCTGGTTCTCCCCCTGATAGTATAGGGCTACCTATTGGCTCAACGGCGATCGCTTTTAATACTGGCTTATATCTTTTTAAAACTTCTGCTGTTCCTGTAATTGTTCCTCCTGTACCAACTCCCGCCACAATCATATCTACTTTACCTTCCGTATCTGCCCAAATTTCTTCGGCGGTTGTGCTTTTATGAATTTCAGGATTAGCAGGATTATTAAACTGTTGCAACATATAAGCATCAGGAACATTATCAGTTATTTCCTGAGCCTTTCTGATGCAGCCTCCCATACCTTCGCTACCAGGGGTCAGTTCTAATTGTGCGCCATAGGCTTTTAACATTGCCCGTCTTTCTTTACTCATAGTTTCGGGCATGGTTAAAATCAGTTTATAACCTTTGGCTGCTGCTGCCATTGCCAAAGCAATTCCTGTATTTCCTGAAGTTGGCTCTACTAGGATCGTTTTTCCAGGAGCAATTGTGCCTGCGGCTTCTGCGGCATTAATCATGTTGACCCCAATACGATCTTTTACTGATGCAGCAGGGTTCATTCCTTCTAGTTTGACTACTATGTTCGCAACACATCCTTCGGCTTGGGGAATGCGGTTAAGCTGCACTAAGGGAGTTTTGCCAACTAGTTCCGTAACGTTTTTAGCGATTTTCATAGGACACAACTAAGTAAAAATCTGTCTTTTTTAATTTTGCTTGTTTATTAACTACTCTATCTACCTATTGCTCAATAGTTTATATTTTTAACTTTATTTCCTGTTGTAGCGACTAGGACAAAAAAGCATTTAATGATTAAAAGTTCCCAAAACTATCCGCCCTCACAAGCTGATAACGTAAAACAACAATTGATTACTGTTAATTACTGTTGCTGTAGTTATTACTTATGAGGGCGGTCTAGAGGGTCTCTTAGTTGAAACCTAACTGCTGGAAGGAACTCCAACAATGTCTACCTAGCACTTCCTAAGAAGTCTTGATGCGACTGTTTAGAGAACAGCCCCAGCGCACAGCTGGCTATCATCAACTAGAAGACCCATGTTAATACTGTGTTCTGTCATGGGCATCACCTCCTATATCCCTAAATGGTTATTTGATAACTATGTATCTAAAGTTAATATAGCTGAATTTAATAATTTCGGCAATGTCGGATAAATCTTTGAGCTAAAAATTTGGATTCGCCCCAATGAAGATGTAAATAAGAAGCGTGTAATTGGTTGATGCGCCATCCTTCGCTGAGTTGGGGACTGGAGTGATGAAAACCCTGTAATTGCCACTGGGGAGTGGGAGATAGTTCGGTGAGTTGAGAACGATGAAATTCGTGTCCTGTAACTGTTTTTTGGGCTGGCACTAAAGGACTATTCTGTAATGCCTTTGCTTGTCGGTAGCCCAAGGTTAATTTGGCTTGCATGGTGACGGTGCTAGGAATTACCCTTACCATTGACCAAGTTTGCTTTTGTAGATCTATTAGCTGTTGGCAGAGATACATTAAGCCGCCACATTCAGCGTAGGTAGGAATACCAGATTGAATTATTTGTTTAAGTTGCTGCAAAACTATTTTATTGGCTGCTAGCTGTTGAGCAAAAATCTCTGGAAAACCACCACCAAAATATAGTCCTTGAATGTCATCAGGAATACTTCGATCTTTAATCGGACTCCAAAAAATTAGTTCTGCCCCTAATTCAGTCAAGATATCTAGATTGTCTTGATAATAAAAATTAAAAGCTCGATCTTTGGCAACGGCAATTCTAATTATTGAGTGCTGGGTGTTGGGTGTTGAGGTTTCCTTCAATACTTGTATCTTCCGTTGTTGGGTGTTGAGAAGAGGAAAGAGTTTTTCCCAATTAAAAGATGTTTTTGCTAAATGAGCCAATTTAGCAAAGATACTATTGAGATGGGGAATTTCTGCTGAGGGAATTAAACCCAAATGGCGATCGCCAATAGCTACTGTAGCATTACGTCTTAAAACTCCTAAAATGGGTATATTAATGGTTTTTAATGCCGTTTCTAATAATTCTAAATGCCGATCGCTTGCTACTTTGTTGAGAATTACCCCAGCAATTTTGACTCGTGGATCGAGATTAGCATAGCCAAAAGCGATCGCGGCGATTGAACTAGAAAGGCGAGAACAATCTAAAACTAACAATACAGGTAGGTTTAATAGCCTAGCGATGTGGGCAGTACTGCCATAGTCATTCAAAGATTCAGTACCATCTAAATTGCCAATACCATCAAACAAACCCATCACCCCTTCTATTACTGCCCAATTTGCATTTTGAGCGTGACGACTAAAACAGGCTTGAACATAGCTAGGGGAAGTTAAAACAGGATCTAAATTACGACAGGGTAACCCTGTTGCTGCTTGATGAAACATCGGATCGATATAGTCTGGCCCTACTTTAAAAGACTGCACTTTGTTTCCCTGTTGAGCAAGATAGGCAAGTATAGCGAGGGTAATGGTTGTTTTGCCTACTCCAGAGCGATCGCCAGCAATAATTAAAGCCATGTAATCTAGTTTACCGAGAATTTAAATAATGAAAACACAAATTTTAATTGTAGATAGCAAGCGACTAATTCTTCACAAATGCGATCACATCTATATAATATTTAGTGAAACTTTCACGGCTTTCTGTACTTGAGCTAATAAATCAGTAGATAAATGACCTAACTTTCGTTTGAAAACTGACTTAGGAATGAGGATTAAATAAAGTCCAGAACTTTTTTTAACAACTCACATGATAGCTAGCTTAAGAAATTTAACTTGTGTAGATAATAAAATCTTCATTCCTTACTTACT
>JAAUYG010099618.1_pt1 | contig 24927 bp, 18 predicted proteins | sample 7278091 | NCBI WGS metagenome assembly JAAUYG01 (sample SAMN14350201, study PRJNA611818) | marine sediment metagenome | isolation source: surface marine sediment (0.6m) | place: French Polynesia: Moorea | collected 2018-08 | reverse complement strand
GTTAAATGTCCATTTCGTATACTAGACATAATAAGGCTTCAGAAAAGTACCATGAAGTCAAGTTGTGGGGGGGGGGGTGCACGAGGGGCCTATCTAGCCCACGGACTATTAGTACCGCCAAGGAGAAACGTTTCAACAGAACGGTTCCAATTATTGGCCTAAGACCACTTGCAGTCTAATCTGATAGTGAACATAGTGCCACCACATAACTTTCTATTAGAAGTCACTAGTAGCATATGCCACAACTCTGTTCCTTTCTGGGATAACTATATTACTATATGCCAAAACTAAAAGTGTCCTTGCAATAGTCCTGTCAAGGTCACCCAACCTGATGTTGTGGATCGACTTCCCATATTATATGGCTTCCTATTATTGTTCAACAGTAGCATACTGGTATGCCCTAACCCAACTCCATTCTAAGAGATAAGGTTTAAAACACATATTGTACGAGTGACATTGAACCTGATCTTTCAAGATCACTCTGATGGCGTGACTGAGACTCCCAGCACATGACTTCCTTTTAGTGATCAACAGTAACATATGCCCTAACGCTACTCTTTTCTGGCATATAAGGGTTTAAAATATACAATAACATAAATGGCTTTGCACGTGACCTTTCAGGGTTACTCAAGTTTATATCTGATGGTGCGACTGGACGCATTATATATGGCTGCATAATAGTGTTTAATAGTAGTAACCCACAACTCTACTCCTTTACGAGATATACGATTTGAAATACGCGTTACCTGAACCTGACATTTCAAGGTCACCCACTCCAGATCTAGTATAATTACATATTTGAGCTCAACACATATGACGTTTCATTGGTGTTTAAACAGTGACATGTGCCTTAAATCAGTGAAATGTGAGCTCTGAAAGTCTAAGTGACCTTGACTTCGACCTTTCAAGGCCACTTAATGTCAAATCTAAGAGTGCCGATGAACTCCCATATATGACTTCCTATTAATGTTTAACAGTAACATATGGCCTAGCTCGGCTTCTTTATGAGATATAAGTCTTCATAAAACTTTTAATTCGCAAAATAATTTTATTCAACAATTTTTTTTTTCGGGTCGATTTGGAATATTTCGGAAGCGATTTCTAGGAGTCGCGTTTTGAATATATTTCACTCCTACATGTCCCATGTTAAGTAAAAATACAATAAAAAACAATAAATTCGTAAACATTCAAACTCTAAAAGTATGATTTTGGGAGGACCATTGAGCTAAACTTCAGGAAAGGTTCGAAACAATTTGAAAGCGCTATAAATTCTTGTCCATGTTTTCGTGGTTAATGCCGCTCTTTGTTTTTGTTTGTTTGTTTGTTTGCTCAAAAGCTCAAGAAGAAAGTCAGGGCACATGGGTCAGGGTGCCCAACAAGTGAAATTTGACAAATTCTTGACACTGCGTAGTAAGTTACTTTATGGCAATAGAAAATAAAATTAATTATTAATTGTAAAATGTTTTTAAAAAAAACAAACAGAAAATAAGTTAAATATTCGACCTTTATTATCTTCTAATCATATACATTAATTTGCAATATTAGAAATGAAATTTTAAATGTTAATGTACAGATTGAAAGAAGACGTGTCCTTTTGATCTATATGGCTGATAGTGGATGTGATGAGGATGCAATGAGTATATATACATAAAATCATCAGGCAAAACGTACAGCTTGAAGACACAGCATGCACGACCCAAACTTACACAACGGGCCCTTCCAAGTCTTAACACTTGTAGACTCATCCAAAGATGATACACATTTAACAGAGGGGGTAGCTTATTCCAGATAGTTGCTGCTTTTCTTCTTATCGCAGTGAAAGCTTTTCATACTTTTATGCTTTTGAATTTGTAAAATGACAAGGTGTTTGTGTCACGTAGGCCATAAGAACGTAGTACATGTCTTTCCTTTGAAATATGTCCGACACAGAATTTGGGGCCAGACCATTTATGGCCTTACAAGTTTCCACACATAACTGTCTCGGCCGATCTAAGTATAGCGTAGACGCCGATGACTCCTCCATTAATACACCATATTCACTAAGAGAGGCAGTTGGAATGTTGCTGCATTTGACTGCATAGAACAATTTCTAACGCATTTAATACCACTTACTGATGCAGTTAACTGCTGTTCAAATAATGTTAAGTCCTTATTACTAAAGGAAAGTGTCTTGTCGTCTGCATATAGTTGTAAGTTGCACAGGCTATCCAAGAAGGAGAATAATTTATTCAAATATATTAAAAAAAGCAAAGGTTCTAGCACTGATCCTTGTGGAACACCTCTCTTAAGATTTAACCAGTCACATTAGTGATGCCCAATCTTAACTCTTTGTGATCTATAAGATGAATGTGTATGTCGGATGAGGACAACCAGAGAAGACACACACCAACAGTGTGGAGCACTGAAATGCTCCCCACTCAATGGGTGCGAAGAATTGTTTCGCATGTATGTCCATCAGGGCAAATACTTCAGTCGCTCAGGCATGGCATAATATTATATCAGTTGTGAAATGCCACATGACAAAAATTATAAACTAAAGTTATTAGAAACCGCTCTGTATCTGCAAAATGTCTCCATGTGGCCGTGTACACAGCATGTGACGACTGTTGGCTTAAGTAAGTAAGTAAGTAAGTAAGTAAGTAAGTAAGTAAGTAAGTAAGTACGTACGTACGTAAGTAAGTAAATAAGTAAGTACATAAGTAAGAAAGTCAGTACGTAAGTATGTAAGTAAGTAAGTCAGTACGTACGTCAGTAAGTAAGTAACTAAGTAAGATAGAAAATAAGTAAGTAAATAAGTAAGTAAAAATATTTAACGTCGGATACAATGCAATGCAAAACATTACCAAAAGGCTATTCTCCAACATGAAGGTGAAGTATTTACAAATGATAAAGATAGATGTACACAAAATTTTACAGGGTTTCAGGGAACACATGTCGCAGAAAGAACACGTAGACAAATGACCATGCATTAAAGATTGCAGTAAACTTGAACTTTTTATATACTTTGTTCCATAGGCTAGAACCCTGAAAGCGAATATAATTACGCCCACACATGTATTTAGAATTATATTTACTAGGCTACATGTCTGCAAATTATATTTACGCTGCATTTAGGCTGCATCTTCAACTTTCTGCCATTACCCCCTGCGTTGACTGCAAATAAGTCGTTTATATACATTGGATATTTCCCGTCAATATATTTTTCTACAATTAATGATAGGATGTGTCTCAATCTATGGGTGTACATCAGTGCTCTATTGGCTTTCTCAAGCAACTCATTACAGCTAGTCATTAACATCATTGAATACATATTGTAGGGCCTGATCTTTTCTATCTTTTTCATCTTATCTCTGATGCAAAAGTGCCATACAAGCGGGCAGTACTCGAAGTGTGAGAATATCTATGAAAAAGTTGCTTGCATTTGCTTGCAACATCAAGTGTCCTTGTCAAACGTGCGAACACTGATAGCTTTCGCCCAACCTTTCGACAAAAATTCATCTACTTGATAATCAAAAATTAGCTTCTGATCAAAATATACTCCAAGTACTTTTACACAAGAACTTGACATGATCTCATTACTTCTTACACTTATATATTCATCACTGATAGTTTTGTTTCTGCAAAATACAATATATTGAAATTTATCATGATTTACTTTCATTTGATTGACTTTAACTCCGTCTAACATTTTATTAATAACAGCTTCTGCCTTTTCCTAACGTCAGGATCAGTTGTACTATGACACGTGACGGTATTGTCATCAGGATAGTTAAATATCTCGCACATATCCTCCAGTGTGACGATCAAATCATTACAATGTACATTATAAGCAAAAGGTCCGATAACAGATCCCTGGGGCACCTTTAGACAGTCGCTTTTTACATGACCTAACTTAACCGTGTGATAACGGTCCATAAAATAGTTTGCGACTAGCTCGGCAAACATGGACAATAACCCCTTCAAAGATTTCGACAAACATGGCAAAATACTCGCTATGCGGTAACTACGTTTGAAAGATGATTTCCTTTTTTGTAAATTGGAGTTGCTTCTGTCCTTTTTAGTACAGATGGAAACACAGATGGCAATATGCATTCATTAATAATGGTTTGATTAGTTTTGCCGGAATGTTATCATATCCTGGCGATTTACGTATTTTAAGTGTTCGTAGTTTCTTTGCAAAGTCATGCAATTCAACACTATCGAAAGAAAATCGTTGGTTGCCAGGACTGACGCTACTGTAATGACCCCGTTTGTTAACACTTGGGTGAGATCTGTACTGAGAAAGAACCGTACTTAGATACTCCTTGGAGTCGACATCTTCGCCGTATACTTTATTAAATGCGGTATCATCACCAACACGTGTTGCTGTATTATTTTATTTTAAACATGCATTAAAATATAAATTTTAGCCATTAGATTTTTCAAATGTAAAAGTGTCAAACTCCAGCAAAGGTTTTTAAGCCCCTTTCTCGACAACCGTCAGGTATCAGGTAAATTTATGACAAATTTTAGCTAATTTTGTCGAAAGGTAGCTATCCACCATATATGCAGACCAACTTTTTACAAATTTTGGAAGTTTGAATTATAATATTTTTTGTTTTCATTTCGTTAGCATGAGACACTATGGAAGTGCAAATTTCAAAACGCTGCTCCTCCTACAGTTTTGCTTCTTTTTCAAACAATGCTATAAAGTTTCTCTGTGACATTTCCAGCAAAAAATACCTAATGGCATTTTTTGAAAGTTAAATGTTTGGTTTTGTTTTTCTTTTTTTTTAAGATACAAATGTTCGTCAACATGGGACCCAATATGAGTGAAACATTCCACACGCTACTACTACAAAATTATGATTCTTTTTCAAGCAAACATTTTCTGTATGTTTGCCGTCAAAGTCCTCGCAAAAGTTACTAAGTTATTGGGATTTTAAAATTTTTAGTTTATTTTTAGCACGATTGAAATTCACCTTTGTTGCTAATGGGAAAATGAAAAATTGAAAATAGGTAATCGTAGAGCGAAACGGGGTGAGAAATAAGAACTGGGGTACTGGTACACCATACATGTGTATACTTTTGACCTTCTAGTGTTCAAAGCCATTTTGGGGCCTTTGGTTCACTTCATCTAAAAATGGCCCAAAATTCGAAACCAGCTGGCCGTAGAGTGAAATGGATTCAGATTTCGGACTCGGGGCACTAGAAGCAAATGTATGGGTCACCCTTCACCTTGTAGTGTTCAAGGTCATTGGGGTCATTTGGTGCATTTATCTCAAAAATAAACCATAACCCGAAAATGACCGTAGAGCGAAACGGGTTGAAAGACTCGGGGTTACCAGTGGAACATATATGCGATGCCTTTTACCTTGTAGTATTCCATGCAGCATTTACTGTGATTTGGGTGTAATATGCTCAACTTGTCTCAAAATGGCCTGTAACTCGAAAACGGTGGGTCGAAAGCGAAATGGGGTGATATTTAGGACTTGTGGATATTAATAACACATATGCGCGTATTTTGACCTTGTAGTGTTGTCTGTGTTGTATATAGGTCGTTTGGAGATCATTCGGTGCATTTGTCTAAAATTAGTATGATGCAACATGTGTATAATGTTTTCGCTTATCATACATGGCAATGTGCCTACTATTGTCGTCAAGCAGACCGTCAAAGCCCATCATCATGAGCCCCTTATTTGTTTATATAAACATTTGGAGCATAGCCCCAAAGAATTATACACTAGCCCAAGGGCTACAATAAAAGTCTGTTCTCAGGCTTTGTCAAAGCAAATCATCATCGATGTCTGAATTGATTTGGGTGTAATATGCTCAACTTGTCTCAAAATGGCCTGTAACTCGAAAACGGTGGGTCGAAAGCGAAATGGGGTGATATTTAGGACTTGTGGATACTAATAACACATTGATGAAGTTTCAACTATGCAAAACGGGACATTTTGACAAAGCGGAAAACATTTTGCATTGCATTTCTTTCATTTATTAAGACGTATGTGGAGAAAACCTCTATCATGCGTCGATATCACTGAAGTCAAACGTCACGAAACACGAGACAAAGATGAAATGCATAATCCAAATGTATCAAATTTTCGAGTTAAGTGTACATACAAACTCAATACGTCTTGGCCTATGAGTTATGGCCGTTAAATTACACCGAATCCCCAACCCACCCCAATCCCTCCATATGTCACCTGAAAATTTTGGATATTGGTGAATTACGGTTCGTTCGACCATTTAAATGTTAACTCAGTGCATTTTGGCTCTGTCCGACTATGAGAATAGAGCTCTTGTCGTGACACGGACATCCGTCATCGTCCATTAAAAACGAGAAACCGCCAACCAGATTAACACCAAATTTGGTGGGAAAGGACGTATCCATCGTATGTCCACGGGATATTTATCTGACGATTTTCAAGATCATTTGGGGCCAATTCGGCACATACTTTTATCTATGGGTATTACAATTGCTAAATCCCCGCTAAGGTCATTCATTTCAACCAAACCTTACAGAGTTTCATTGTCACGGTCAAACACATGGTTAGTTTAGAATGTTGTGTATTCGCGGATCAATCTTTAACAGCCATGTATCCGCAGATTTCAGAATTTCACAGCAACTGCAAGCAACGGATCGTTATTTTAATGAGGGACTGGCTCATCAGATCGTAGTTTAATAGGTGGGCTGGCTCACGAATCGGCAGTTAACAAAGGCACCAAATCGCTAATCGCTTTTTAGCGAGGAGTGCAGATCGTGAATCGCCAGATAAGAATTTCGTCGGTTCGCTAGATCGACTTGCCAAAACGGCTGGCTCGCGCGATTCGGTCGATTAGATTTTTAGATTATATTTTTACCCATGTATACCCCTGGTCTTGCCTACCCAAGGTGATTTCGACCTTCAAATGCCCTAGTTCTATATTAGCTCAGCTGCATCGTCTTCCCTAAGCCGGGAACGTGGTCAGGCAGAACGTCAGGGCCGCTGGGCCTCTTTTTCTAGTCTGTGCCTTGATTTGTACAACCGTAAACATGAACACAATCTTGCAAGGCAGTTCAGCAAAACCGGCGTCGCTCTTTCCGTAAGATATCGCCACAAACTGAAGTTGCCTTCTTGTAAAGTGTGACATCCGTCAGGTGAGTCAGAAGAGTGAATATCCGGGTAACACAAGCAGGTGTTTGTATTATCGTCCAGGATGTCGATGACGAAGCGAAAGGACTGATTCAACGCCAGGGTTGTATGCTCAGCCTCGACCAAAACTACATCAAATGTCGAACCTTGCCGGCGCAGGGCAACGTAGCGACCTGAAATGAAGCAACAACCAAACAAATCATTATATGCAAGACGTTTTATTTATAATTTACATATACTAGCAGTATTCATAAATAAATTTATGCCGCCCCCGCCCGCACAGCGGTGATTTACGTGCTGTTGTAGAACAAAAAAAAATGGCTGAAGAGGGGAAAAAAGGGTAGATTTACCTTATTCAAGGAGATGCGTGGATTACACGGAGACTAAGAGTATTTGGGGGTTACTGAAAACGTAGGTAGATAGACAATCGGCGTTCATGGCCATGTCAGAACGTCTGACAGTGTTTACTCTATTTGGTAGTTGATGAGTGACGGCTGAAAGGAAAGTGCGTCACATGTACAATGTAGTGTAGTGATCGCCTAATTACGGAAGTGGGGTGAATGAAAGAAGGAGGGATGCATAAATGAATGGACGGTTGGGAAATGTATGACACGCTAGATCGATCAGTACGTATCCAAAATACGGGGAAGTCTGCTTGGAAAGTAAAAATCACACAGTCAGTTACACGAATCGAGAGTTAACTTCCGAGAGTTAGCTCTATGGAGGCCAATCAAAGAAAAAAATAGTTTGGCACAACTGAAATTAAGGCTGTTTGAGCTTTTAATGGTACATGGTCAATTGTTTTGCAATTTTATTCAAGTTAAAACTTGATGGTTAACAAACCTGCTGGAACACCATCGCACTACTCACATGCAACCATAACCTTGGCCGCCTAAATAGCGAGAACTGTCAGCCTTTAACTGTTGATTCTGCCTCACCATATGCTGACACTCGGGGTCATGTGAGATGCGAATCATCAACCTGTTACTAGATAATTATGCCCGCGCGCTTCTGGACGCGGCAAGCAACAGCAGGATCATATAATTTTGTCCTTGCCCCATTGTTTTTACCTCAGTAGTGTATACATCAGTAAAGATTCTTGTACACATACGGTTTCTTTTGTTCGCTCCTGAGCACTACTTTCAACATCTCACGTGACCCCAGGTGTTAGCCTATGATGAGGATAAATAAATTTCCTGCAGGGGTGGAAAAAGAAGAGAATTCTCACTGACCGGGGTAGAGGGAGCTCTCCAAATGATACTCGTGACGTTGTTGGCTGCCGCTCGTGAGAAAAAAGGCCGAGGCTTCGTCTTCCGTGCAGTCTATCAATGTTGGTTCTTCCTGGTATTTCCTCTGGAAGGAAAGTGATACGCTACACTGAATAATATCTGCAGTGGAACGTGTCGTGAAGTACATGATGTAAAAATTGGAGACCAAATTGTCCACTATTGCAAGAAAAAAGCATATCCGTTAAACGTTACACATCCATGGATCAATAATCGATAATATTAATATTTCATCCAACAATCCTAAACTGTTCAAAATCATCGTGCATCGTTTATGAGTATGGGGGATACGGTTGGCGACAAGATATCCCCTTGGCGTATACCCCGGCTAAAATTAAATAGTACAACTTGTAGCAACCATTCAGTACATGTATTATGCATCATGGGTGGCTGAACATTGTAAGACTGATAGAAATATAAACTTTACCCCCATTGCTGTTTTTGGAAAAGTCTGTATTAACAAGTGTATGTATTCCACTCACTTCCATTGCCAAAGTGTTTTCATCAGATGCTGTAACGTATCTCGTGACACCATCAATCGTTTGACGTAGCATGATGGCTTGCATAGCGGTGGGCATTTGGCGTGACCTACCGGGTATGCGCACGCACGGAAACTTCAAGATCTCAAAAACTCCTGGTGGTGCAAAATGTTTATGAGAAAAAAATATATGATGCTGCAAAACGTTTTACTTACAAAGTCTACAATAATATTTGTTATAATATATAATGAAATATCATTGCGTTCTGTTATTTGATGCAATGAAATAGGAGAATGGTTAGATCCAGATGCAATGTCCAAAAGCTTCCACAACCCTTTAATACCATTTCGACATGTGCAGCCCATTTAAATTACACAACAATACACTTTTACCATTTTAAGTTTTGGCCATTTACCTAACAGCTGCTTCACGCCTCTCAAAGGACTAGGAGACATGCTGACAGTAAGTTTTTATAGCTAATTGTACCCAGTATATACACATGTAGCAAATCAGCTTGCCAACTATATTAAACCAACCGTTCGTGTCCCCTCCTCGCTTTCCTGCTGGAGTTCTTTCTGCCACAAGATGGCCTTCCGCCGTTGACGTCATTACGTAGATATTTCCCTCACTGTCGACATTTCTCACGTGGAGTTGAACCGGCAAAGGCTTCACTCCTTTGTCGCGCTCTCTATATACTATATTCCCCAATTTTTTCGATCTGGTCGCCATGATCTTGCCAAGGTTCATTATTACTAAGTTTTTTGTTTTTGTTTGTTTTTTCAGAGCGGATTTGCTATTTATTGCAGTGCTGCTTGGGCAGTTGCATGTTGGGTGATATTTAACAGGCACAATATTCATCGCTAATAATTGAAAACTTCACGCAGGCATGCTGTTTGATCGTACATAGTACTTAGTATGTTTAAACCACCTATGGCCCTTTTCACTATCCCTTTACTGCAACAGATCCGCCGCTAAATACCATGGCTTTACTTACTCTATTACTTACTCTAGTTACTTTCTTACTCTACTCTAGCCTCGATCACATATAAATGTGCACGTGGGCCGAGTATATCCTACTAAAAACCCCCACGACAGTGATATGATTTACTACCACTACCGGTGAGTTTGCCTAGCAAACCAACCGCAATGGTTATTTGCCCCAGGCTAACTTCCATGGGATTCTTGGACTTCCTCGTAAGATTATAAATAGGACGACTGTCTAATGGGGTGCTGCATGAGGGTACGGGGATAAACCCACGCCTTGATATTAATATCTGTGCGGTGTGGGCGTTACGATTCAGCCGCAGAAGTACATGTAGATTACCTGATGAAATCGAAGAAATAACTGATGAAATCACAGCATAAGCTCTGTTTGCGTGTTTGTTTTCAATTGCATTTTCCAATAAAGGCGAGATGATTTTAAGATGATTTGACTACACGGTTTGACGAAATAAACATTTAACATTTACTATACCACGCTGACAGTAGGGGAGACGGGGGGGGGGGGGGTAGCAATTCATTTTAACAAGGTATCCTGTGTATGTAAACTTTAAGGTTCCAAAGGTACAACCCTGCAACATACAAGATTTTTTTCATTCGTGCGAACGTTGCAGGTTTTGGATTAGGTACGGTCAGGTACTTAAGTAGCCGTCAAATGGCGCGATTAAAACCGGTAATTTTGTGACAGGTATTCTATACCTAAACACCTTTCTATACGGTAGGTAATGGTATGAAAGTCAGCAAAATGTAGTAGTATTTATATTGCATAAATGTAAGTGCTATAAAAGCTTAATTCGTACTCGGTGTGTTGCGAGGAGGGGGGGGGGTCAGGCGGGGGGATTTTCGTCATAATAATACTAGGCGGTTATGTAGTACGTGGGTGGCAATGAATGACAAATATCTGCGCACACTCTACAAGTTACAAGTTTTAGCCCCCTATTTAAACTGCTTAAAAAATTGTCTACTTCACATGTATAGTGGGCGACCCAAAAGCACAAGTACACACATCTCTCGATGGTTTCAGAGATACGGTACACTGCCTCATGCAAGCCTTTGTCGAATCCCATGCGTATCAGATATTTATATAGGCTTGACTATCCCAGGCTTTTTACATGTTTAATGCGCAAGATCACAGGCTTTGGTGGAGAGATTCGTAACCGAGACTACTTAAACACACTGCAGGCTTACAAAAAATGCAATTGCATGTTTGCTTTGAAATGTAAAGCGCCTTGAGTACTTTAGTGGTAAAGCGCTATATAATTATATTATAAAATATAATAATCTGTAGTGACTGACAGTCGTTTGATATTAAATGACAAATATTCCAAACATTATAGCGAGAGTTGTGAAAAGTTTATATTTTCTGGTAACACAAGGATTCCGAACTAAGGCCGAAATAGTGAAAAAAAAAAATAAGTAAAAAAAAATAACAAATGCTACAAATGATAAATAAGTAAAAACTTTTGTTGCGGGTGCTTCTCGAGTTTGAAATTATATTGTCAGGAAAGTCCCGTTTTTCATGTCAGACATGTCTTTGGTATAGTCTTTCTACTGGTTTTCAGATCAAACGAGCAATTATCTGGCTGCCGGTCTGATGCGTCATTGCCATGGCACTTGGTCGAAGCAAAACAGAAACAGAAGTGAAAGTATCATCCCGGAAGTTAATTTATCCCTGCCTTGGAACATGGACGAAACAACAATATTAATTAAGACATCCGGTTACTGGAATATGTACTGATGGAGCCGTGCCAATGCAGTAAACATTTGCTAGACGGGACCAATAAAAGGGAAATCGAGGCACTTGCGCAAGCAAACAAAAGGATTACACCACATACAGAAGCTGGCTCGAGTTTCTGCTTAATTAGCAGACGTTTTGGTGCAAATCGTCGTTCATTCGAGCAAACTGAGTACACGTTTAATTAAACTGTTGTGTTTGCGGGTCTTAACTCTGTACACGGTCACATAACAGTTTAACTAAACGATAGTCTGTGCAAGAGGAGGCCGTTTGCGCTTGCAAGCAAAAAAACGAAACGTAGCCTACGTTTGCTGAATTGGACGCAGTCCTGCTTGATCAACGGCGCATACAAAGGCAGGACGGGTCTCGAGCCAACTGCATGGATCTCGTGCGTGGGAGACCGAGTCCACAGCCCGTGATCAGGCCGCAGGACCTCCCCGTCCATTTGGAGATCTCCTAGCATGCGAACACGTCAGCCTGCGGGTCTAGTCGACTGTTCGAGAAACACACGGACGCGAGTTAGATTAAACACCACACGCGATTCTGTAGCTCTGCTTGACTGTGTCCGTCTTTGGGTCATCCTGTGCACTTAACTATCACAAAATCACCTGTAACTAGAAAACCGGCAGACCGTAGAGCGAAACTGACTGAAATTTGAGACCCGGGGCACATATATGGGTATTTTTGTTGTTTAATGTCATTTCGGGGTCATTCAGTGCGCTTTATTCCCTGAAAGACATCCCTCGAAAATGGCTCGCCGTACAGCGAAGAGTGAAATTTGCGACCCAAATGACACTACTGAGATACACACATGTGGGTTATCTCTGATCTTATAGTGTTCAGGGCATTCTTGGGTCATTTGGTGCGGGTGTCACAAAATTGCCTGTAACTGGAAAACGACTAGTTTTTGACCTAATCGGATTGAAATTTATCACTTGGAGGTACCAGTAGAACATATATGGTGTATATGTGCCCTCGTAGTGCTCATGATAATTTGGGGTCATTCGGTGCATTTATTTGAAAGTGGCTTGTCGACTTGAAATTAGCAGATCGTAGGGCAAAACGGAGAGAAATTTGTGAGTCGGTACATACATACACGGGGTATGTTTGATCGTGTAGTGATCTATGTCGTTTTGGTGCCATTGAGTGCATTTGTGTCAAAATTCGTATGATTATGATGGAACACTTGTGTAATGTTTCAAATACATAACTACCGCCGCTGTCTCAACCAGAGCAACAAGGATGCCCATGGACCTTTTTTCTCTCTTTTTTTTTTTTGGGGGGGGGGGTAGTGCTCATTTGAGTCAACCAACAACAGTACCATTATTCAGGTCGTCATTCAATGCACCCAAGGAGTTGCTAGAGGCCACCATTGCCTAGCCGGAGATCGAGTGACGTCAACGTTAATGCGTTTAGGCACGAATTCTTGTTTCAATGTGAAAATATTTACCTAGGTCATCAACGTGAGCAATACCTTTACATCCTGCACCTGTATTCCTGGGAACCGTGTGGCAACCCGGCCAGCTAGGATAGACAACATGTAACAAAGTAGATTCAAATGTAGAAGCGGACTTTATTTGTAAATGTTCCAGAAAGCTATCACAGAGTCCTTTCCACTGGATACCAGAGTGTTATCCGAACTGAAATCCACTGAAGTTACGCTACCTTTGTGCAGCGCCAGTATCGCAAGTTGTTTCAGTCTAGAGTTGAATATTCGCAGGTTGCCATCCCAGCCTCCTGACACGAGAAGCTTACCGTCTGGTCTGAATTTCAGGCAGGCTATTCCGGGATTTGTGACTTCCTGTTTGAATGGAGGGCTAATAGTTCCATTTTGGAGCGACCAACGACATAAGCTCTTATCGACGGATCCTGAAACGCCAACGTTTTTTCTGGTACAAAAATCTAAATTTGTCACGGCGTCCGAATGGATTTGCCTTCGACAGAGCATCTTGCGCGTGGCTATGTCCCACAATGCAATGGTTCCATCTTCGTACCCAATCAGAATGCGTGATGGAGAATTTGAACTGCTATCATCACAGGCTGCCATGCACATACACGTGCCAAATGACTTCTCCGAGGCATCCAGCTTGAGAGTGGAAATTTTCTTATTATTTTCGAGATTGTACACATTGACTTGTGAGGTTTCGTCTGCTGCTGTCAGCAAGAAAGGTGATTGTGATCCGTCCACATACAGTGACGAACAAAAGGCAAGAGTGCAACTGCTGAAGGTCTCTGGAAAAAAGGCGAACAGGTGAGAAGCAATAGAGGCTATTGAATGAATGAATAAAATTGTCATATTTAAACAACACATTGTGATCAAAACTGGTCAAAATTTTCTTTTTCACAATGTTCCGTTAGGAGCGCCATAGAAAGCAGCTTCAAAACCATAGTTAATACAGTCACCACTGCTACAACTGCTGCTACTACTACTGCTACCACTGCTACTGCCAGCTGTCGCTGCTACTACTACTACTACTACTACTACTACTACTACTACTACTACTACTACTACTACTGCTGCTGCTGCTGCTGCTGCTGCTGCTGCTGCTAGTACCTGTACTACTGTTTGCAGTACTCTCTTCAGTTGACCCTCGTGAGAGTCAGAAGAAGTTTGCTCCCCCACCCAGCATCTGTCTACTACATATAACAACATTTCCACTGGAAGGGTTCCTTCCACTCAATGATGATACTTACCAATTAGAGTCCACGCATCCGGCTCACACTGCCAGAGAACTGTTCTCCCGTCTCTGCCTTGTGACAATATCCTACCGTCTGCTTCCAGGTGCTTAAGCCACAGAACAGCACCCTGGTGAGCCTGTAGATGATACACTCTCCGCCTTAATGAGAGGTCCCACACATCTACAGCCCCCATTTCAGTTCCGGATACCACATGACTGGTGCTGGTTTCCCCAGGGGTCCTATTCCAGAAGCAGACACTTGTGACTGGGGAGTCTGTACTCCTCAGGCAGAAATCTGGATCGGGAGGTGGAGCTGCACACATTTTTTCGGACTCTTGGCTCCACAACTTAATTGTAGAAAGAAAAGAAATAAAAAAGAAACAAAGAATTTAATAAACACATAAATAAAATAAAGATCTATCATTTAAGGTATGTCACTATGTTGAGTGCTCTGCTAACTACTACTACTACCACTACTACTACTACTACTACTACTACTACTACTACTACTACTACTACTACTACTACTACTACTACTACTATTACTACTACTACTACTGCTGCTGCTGCTGCTGCTACTACTGCTACTGCTATTACTGCTACTACTACTGCTACTGCTGCTGCTACTACTACTACTACTACTACTACTACTACTACTACTACTACTACTACTACTACTACTACTAGTAAGTAGTACTAATATTACTACTAAAAATACTACTACGAACTACTACTACCACTACTTGGGGCTTGAGTCGCTGTGCCCGCTGCCCCAGGGGTCTTACTTGTTGACGCGTTCTAGTGTCAGTTTGCACAAGGAAACATTTTGCTGTCGTTTGCTGGCGTCCTTGATTTATGTCCGAAGCTTTTGTGCCTGCTTGGACTGTTACACCCCTGTCACACGCCAGTGGCGTCTGCGGTCTGCTTACTCAAAGGCCTGCAGCAAACTTTAGTACCGCTAAGGTCATAAACCAAACTCTAGCTGTTATTGTCACCGGTGTCAGGGATAAGTAAAGAGCAAAAAGAAAGAAATATAATTTACTGTTTCTGTGTGTGGCACAATGGGAGCTGTCATGCTTTTCATTTGCATTACAGGGGAAGTGGTGTACGAAGATGGGTGTTACCCCCACTGCTGGAAGCAATATGATCTGTATTTTTGTCCGTATTCTATGGAGCAGACTAGTCAGACAGTACTGGGCAGTAATTTTGTTTTGTCTTGCACAGCCCATCAATTTCGTTCAGCTGTTAGAACATAATAATGATGGCAATAATCTGCTTTAACTCGTTTCTTCAAACAGTCTGGTATGTCTTGTACCGGTGGCCCACTAGTTCGCATTCGCATCGCATTGCCTTACAATCGGAAAGTCAAAGTGTGTTTACGTGGTACGGAATATTTTATGTCCTCTCGCATGTGACAGTAATACATATCCCTTTGTGTTTGAAATACGATATACTATAAAACCCTTATAAAGGTGCATAAGAACTTTTGAATGTCAACCAAGTAAATGCCCGCGGCGTATTTGGAACATAATACGAGATGCGACTATTTATAATTTATCGTATCTATTATATTAAAAGTAGCATAGCTCACCATACGTGGTATAAGGGGCCTTCCATTTCCAACCCATGGATGCATTCCGGGAAGCAGCACGCGCTGTTGCCCGCGAGCGACAGCTAGCGAGCGCTACAGGTACCTTCCACCTATGCCGCCAAGTGCATGTCGCATAGAATATTCAGGTATACCAGGGTGACATCGTACTGTTTAATATGGAATAGTTTCCATTCTAGTTAAGTGGAGCTGAAACGTTCGCTATATCTCGTCACATTCCGAGGCTTTTTCTTCCAAAACCGACCAAGCTTCATCGTAAACGCCATAAGTTCTCAAAGGGTCCGAAACATTTTTCAACGGTACCCCTAAATGATTACCAATGAGTTGGGGGTTGGAATCTGGTGTAAGGCAAGGGATAAAAAGCCTTTAGAGTATATATTATAAATAATAATATATCTTTATTCGTACTCAAAGTACACTGACATTGTAATATGATGAATCTATCTTATCTTTTTTGCCATAAACTAAGGCATTTCTTGGGCATCACCCGTGACGGGTTTCGATTTTCGAAGATGCTCAACAGAGGCATATATGTGTCACTCTGCTCGGTGCTCTAACCCTTCGGCCACCGGACAGGGACATAATATGCATATAAGTCTACATGTATATATTGCGAGCTCTAAAAACAAAAATAATACTAAAATGATCCAGAAGAGTCTGTCGCTTGATCTTCAGCCATGTGAACCGACTGGGTCAGTTCCAAACCATTTGCCACCTCACTGTACTTCTGATATAGGAGATACGACAGTTGACTACTTGTTGGACCCGGGTGTGGTACCTTTATGGAGAATGGGTCTTGTTAAATGCTACAGTATCCATAATCTCCTGAGAATAAACTTGCTTTCCCACCACAACACACAGGGAGCCAGGTTGTAAGTCCAACAACTACTGACATGAATTGAGTATCTGTAAAAACACAAAGTTAAAAAAGCAAGATTAAAGGGATTTTTTGTGCGAATTATTGAGCACATAATTCACAGGGAAGGAATGGTATAAGCAGATGCCGTACAAAATTATTTAAAACACAGAACTGCTGCCATGACGTGGTTTAATCGACTATATTTGTAACATATAACGTGTGTGCAACTCTGCTAGATAAATGTTAAAAATATGCTCAGAAGGCGATAGGATAGCATAAAGAGTGAGGGGATAGCATAAAGAGTGCACAAAAATGCATATAACGAAAGGGTGCGCAGAGGCAAAAACTGTATAAGATTTATGGAAAAGTGCTGGCGTCAACGTTCTTATTTACCAACATTTACTGAATATGCTAAGTTTCATACGGTGTGAAATAATGTTTATAAATCTCTTGTAAAATTGGGATAATGTAATATAGAAAATGTGCAATATGCCAATTGTGTCAACGTCTAGTAGACCTTGTATCGTTTATCGTTTAGCTGATCATTGTCAACTGAATACCAGGTGTCTAATCTGTATGCATAAGGTGTATAGTTTAAAAAGAGTATGCTATATGAAAGAGAAATGCTATGCATTCCCATATTACCTATATTTAGTGCCGACTGTTAAATGCTTTGTATGTGCAAGTTGTTTATGCAGTCTTATGTGATGCTGAATGTGCGTTACTGCAAAAACGAATGCGGGAATAATGTCTTTACGTGCAAGATGTGAATTTATGATGTGATCCATGAAGGACCTGTTACAGCCCCAGGAGATCAAGGCGTGCCTTACCAATATCATAGTGTCTTGGATAATGAGGTTGGTCTCGTCCAAGCTGCCATTCCTACCGAAAAACCCATGGGGTTCGTCCGTATGGTGGAGATACGCAACATCTAGTCCGTGGGCCATATGGGCCCTCACGCACACACCCCTACCCAACTTCACCTCTTGGTACTTTTCTGGACCCTTGTTACGCATAGTATGCGAAATGGACATATAACAGTAAATAAAGTGGGATAAGCTATTTTTCTGGATCACTTCCTGGATACACCCCCAAATTCACATTTTCATCATTGATTTGTCGCCGAATGAAAAATACACAATTGTCTTAGGCCTGCATAGTGCTCCTTTATTATTCGTAGAAAATTCTCAAAAGAGATCTTAAGATAAGTCTTAGTGCAACTACTTACCACAACAGGTAAGATATCTCTTCGCCAAGATATCTCTTCGCCCTATCCCTACATGTGAACTCATAGGGATATACCCCTCTTACCGGTATGACTTTCTTTTGTGGCGCAGTTCCAAAAATATGAAACAAACAATTTATATTTGGATATGAGAGACACTAAATTTATTCTGGATCAAACTAACATGGTTGAATAATTGTTATAAATGCATGAAATCTGTAGTTAGAGCTCCAGATAGGTATTACGAAGTTCCACTGCAGTTTTGATACTCCAATTTTGTACCGAGTGGATTGATGACAAGCCCAGCAATTGACATTGGGAATTTTTAGTACGTTATAGGGGGCCTACATATACGGGGTAACTGCTTATGTAAGGCTGTATCTGCAAATCTGTGTTGGCAGATATAGATCTATATCAAAAGGTTTTGATAGTTTGCCATATGATTTGCTGCTCATTAAATTTTGTCACCATGGTTTCAACGGATCTGCGTGTAAGCTAGTCGCAAACTATTTCATGGATTCTTTATTACAGGGGTAACTAAGGCTGCGTAAAAGGGTCTGCTTGAAGTGTCTAAACATCCAGTTACCTGTGATTGGGCGGTTTGCTTATAATGTACACTGCTTATAATGTACATTATAATGAGTTGATAGTCACACTTGAGGATCTATGCGAGATATTATACTATGCTTATGACACTACTACCAAGTGCCATGGTATAACTGTTCCTGAAGTTAAGGAAACGGCACTGTTATTAATGACACTTTAAGACTGGTTTACAGTCAATCAGATGAAAGTAAATGATGGCAAACTTCAATATATTTATTATCTTTCATAGAAACAAAACTAGCAGTAATGAATATATAGTTGTAGGAAGTAATGATATCATGCTAAGCTCCTGTGTAAAATTACATGGAGTGCATTTTTAACAGAAACTAATTTTTATTATCGTGATGATGAAATATGCCAAAAAGCTTGGCAAAAGCTGTCAGTATTAGCACGTTTGAAAGAAGCTCGATGTTGCTCGCAAATGCTACTTTTTCATACATATTGTCACAGTTCGGTTCGAGTACTGCCAAGTTTTATGGCACTTTTGAGGCAGAGATGTAGAACGCATCCAGAAACAGGTCATATGATAGATATATATTCAATGATTTTAATGCTTGTTATAAGGAGTTGCTTGAGAAAGCCACAATAGAGCACTGACGTATGCACATGGATGTTTTAATATAAATACGTTTATTTCTTTAAAGAGGTTTACAACAATCTACAAAAGAATATTAATGTTCATCTCTAAGAAAACACAATCATATGATAGATTGAGACGCATACTGCATGTATCATTTGTGCAAAAAAAAATGTATAGGCGGGAAACGTCCAATGTATCTAAGCAACTTATTTGCAGTCAACATAGCATGATCGGGAGTAATAGGTAATTAGGTAATAAGTAATTAGGAGTAAGTAAGTAGGAGTAATGACTTGAAGATGCTGATGCAGCCTAAATATAATTCTAAATATGGGTCCCGGTGTAACTGTATTCGGCATCAGGGTCCTAGCCTATGGAACAGATAATAAGTTCAAGCTTACTGCAATCTTAAACGAATGATCCTTGGAGAATACAAGGTATTCTTTCAACATGTGTTCCCTGAAAACCCTGTAAACTTAATTATGTACGTCTATGTTCAACATTTTGAAAATCTTTCGTCTTCATATCGGGGAATGGCCTTTTGGCTATTGTTTTGTATTGCATAGTATCCGACGTTAATTAATTTTACCTACTTGTGCTATGTGCCCTTCAGTACAGGGTTGACATTTAATATGTAATATTTTGTCCTTTCTAATCTTCAGCAAATCCCCCCCCCCCCCATAATAGTGTTACAGTGTTTCTTTGGCATAAAATCTTTTTGTCAAGCATTCATAGTCATCTAACATCATACTTAGTGCATTTTCTACGTTGTATTTTCAATCTTGTGAACGCTTTCATCTGGATCAAATAACCCAATGTAAAATCGTGCCAAGAATAGACCTAAATTATATTTTCAAATTCAATACCCCAACAAGAAACAATACATGAATTGTTTCTTGTTGACATACTGAATTTGAAAATATGTATATCTCTCAGGTGTCAGCCTAGATTATACACAGTTTTTTATATCATATTTTAAATGTGTGCAAAAAACGGCTGAGGGATCAGGCAACACACTAGCGTGTCTGGTAAAAGATCTTGAAAAAAGGGTAAAATTGGTTTTATTTCACTGGTTTGTTATTAAGAGTAATTTTAATTACTCTCTTGTGGATATTTTGGGAGGCGAAGGGATGTTCGAAAAGTTGAGGATATAAAATATAGGGGCATCAAGTATGTTTGCAGTGATCACACGTCTCCTAGCGGAGAGTTGAGAAAGATAGTAGATTGGCATGTAATACATATACATGTACCATATACATGTACCATGCATACAGCGCCTACGGGCATACATGTTGAACCATAAAAGACATTTTAACATCGGTCCAAAATATACGTGTATCCTATTTTAAGAAACACAATTGCGTTTATTCAACTAGAAATAATAAGGTGGTGGTAAGTCAAACTTTTAAATTTTAGTTCTCAGATCTATTCTTTTAGCTACATGTGCAGATGTGTGGGACATTAAAAGGTGGTGTGACTTGTTGGATCCACTTTTCAATGATATCAACAGTGTGCATTGTATATAACAGTGCGCGTCCTTACTGTCATATCTGTCAACGACCTGTCAGTCACATCTCCGCATCATCATGTGTGTCCTAACTTTTTTCGATGTCACCTAAATCGACGTTAAATATAAGGTTCATTCTGCTATGAAACCCTGTGTTTCTAAAATTTACACCTCCATCACGGAGAGGGCAGTGTTAGTAAGCAAATCATCCTGCTAAAGGGTAGAATCAATCCATTACGCCAATTGCTATTTATGAGGTATAACTGTTGTACGCCACGGCAGTTCCCGGTGCCTGCTGTAGATAGGGGTTTCTGGTGCTCAACTCCTGTGGAGCCTGGACCAAGCTGTACCCTGCCTGACCTTGATACCCCAGGTTGTCAGCTCCTGACATGACATACGCCCTGGGGTATTGCGACTGTACACGAGCTGGAGTGTTCATCATCGGCGCTGTAGGCTGCATTACCGACTGGTGTATGACCGGAGCGTATCCAGGGTCGTATGGGACCGTTCCCGATGGTACCGAGCTCGGCCCATATGCATTAACATCCGAAGGATATATCTGCATGGCCAATGCTTGCTTCCGATTCTGCAATCCTGCATTTCGAAGAATGTAGTCAGGTTGGGTCTGGATACGACTTCCGGCTAGGACGAACTTGACGAGCATGGCTAAGGCGGCCACCCCTAGCAGGACGACGATGAGGATGGTGTTCGTCGTCCAACTGGGGTCAAAGTTTTGGATGACACTACCGGTTAGTGCTCCAACAAGCACGAAGTAAGGCGTGAAGATGTAACGCATGTATCGCTCCAGAACGCACCAATCAAGAATAAGGAAGATGATCACCTCTCCGGATAGAATGCCCAGCGATATCGTAGCTGTCAGGTCACCGTCCAGGCTGGCATAACGTCGGAGCACTTCGTCAAAATTGAGCAGCGTCGCTATGGTCGTCCACGTGGCATAGAAAGCCATCCCGTTCTGGATCATGCCCCTGGTCAGCCTGATGTGAACGTCGTATCCTGATTGGTAGAGCTCCAGGCCATGACGGCTCAACCCTCTCACAGAGAAGATGATACTGAGGTAGAGGCTGAAAGGGATCATGGCGATCAAGGCTAGGGAAATGTCCGGTCGAATTCTGTCCCAGGCAATTAACCAGCCGGTAGCGAAACCATTAGCCAAGATGAAAAACACATACACTGCCGATGACGTGTACGGTGGCGAGTGGTACAGATAGCCCGTTCCGTCCGGGCCGATCTTGCCCAGAGTATATAATCCATAAATGCTCCATATGAACTGGTACGATAATATTATGGACCAGATTATGGTGAAAGTGATCGAGTGGGGCACAAATGCCGCTCCGTCGTAAGGGGTACCAGACCAGCCTCCGTTGATGTAAACCTCTAGAGGTAGAAAAGAAACAGATCGTGTGAACTGTATGCCATAATTAAACAAAATTACAGGTAATTAACTTATCCTGTTATAAAGCGTTGTCGACCTCATTCATGAATTAATTGAACTGGCGTGGAGCCTCTGTACATTTTAAATGCATATCGTGTTCTTTTAAGCCTTATTTTACACACTGAAAGCCATGAAGAGAGCCGTTTTTAGCAGAGCATATCAGTCTTAATAGCTTTGATTGTTTACTTTTCTTATACCGCCGTTTACGTAAACACGTATTTAGCTATAGCAACGGGTCAAGAGCCTTGGCAACGCCGCCCGTCTGTCGATCAAGCCACGCCTTTCTCAAGTAGTTTCATTGCTTCTTTTGAGTAAATCTGTAGTCAGTCTCTTCTGTCATTGGACAGACTGGGTCGGTGGGGGGGGGGGGGGGGGTTCGATGGCCGTGCAGTTAAACCGTACAGTTTAAGAATTAACTGCACGCTCGCACCTTATGGTTAAGTATAGGGATATAATTTGGGTATAGAATAATGGTACAAGTTGTCTATCTTTTTATGACGAATTAAAGCATGTAAAGAGAAAAGCTGTGTACCAAACCATTGGCTGACCTTAACTTGCGCACTTTAAGTTGTGTCGCTATATACTAGGTCAGTGAGAGAAACTGGTACGGAATGTGCCATACGGTTCTGCAGGTGCATGTGACGTATCAGTCGAAACCTCATTGCAAACTCTTTTAAATATATAAAATCAGTGTTAAAGCTTTAACGCCCAGTAATGGCAGGCCTGCTGCTTGAAGATTTTGGTTCGTCGATATCTCGTTTTAAATATTTGGTTCATCGTGTGCATTACCTCTCGCCACGGATATAAGTACAGAAGTACATGGGCTACAGATACCTTAGGACACGTGTAGTCTCTTTTAGCAGCATATGTTAAACACACACGATGCTGATACCTGTGTCAAATCCCGGGAGGGTGTTGAAGGCTATGAATGTGAGCAGAACCAGGAAAGACAGCACCACAAGGAAAAACTGCCATGGACGGTGCCTGGGCCTTTGTTCGGGAGTGCCTGGGTATCCGAACATTCTGGAAAACACAGAGGAGGGATTTTAGAAACATGTATACATACACGTACATGTACCATAACATGCAGTGGCGAATATTTTCTAAATAGCACCAATTTAACGTACACGTTGCGGTGAATGAGCATGCCCCTTTTAAAGCTTGCTACAAACTTTCGGCTTTGACCCTAAGTTTGGAACAGCTTACCTTGTACATGTAACATCACATTAACACGATCACATATGATAATTCGTTGAATTCAGAACCTAAACAGTCTCCACTTCAAACACTTAACACCAATATTCTAGGTACAAGTAGCTCATATCAATGCTGTGTTAGCATCCCACACATTTACTGCAAGACAGAACCAGCGCCATTTTTATGATACAGATATTACTTGAGCATGATTTTTAATGATAATTATATATACATATTAGATTGACACATGCCCCTTGTCCAAGACCATTGGCAATATACAACAACGTATTGCACAATTTTTTTATCCCCAGGCGTTTCATGGAAAACATGAATTGGTGTTCAGTTTCAAATAAAAATCTACTACTATATTGCAAGACTTCGTGTCGGTCCCGGCTGGACGTATAAGCCGAAACAAACCACAATGTGAAAATGTTTCGCGCTACACGGGGTGTTCTAATCGTACTGAAATTTCGCCCATCCTTTTTGCATCGTCATACCTTCATACCTCATCGCATCATCCCATCATCGTTTCCTTCTAGGCATAGAGCTCCTTTATAAAACTTACGCTAACATTACTTGAGAATACTTGAGAATATCATTCGGACTCGGAGTCGGGGATGGGAGACCCACATAAATATAACAGAATGCCACGAAAAACAATACTTTGCTAGTATTATATTTTACTAATCGCGTTACGATAGCACATCAGGCTGCTTACCTGGCGAACTCCAATCTATTCAGTTTGATTCAAACGCGGCTATCTATCGCAATCATGCAATGGCGAATATATATCACACCGCTCTCGTTAGTAGGGTTCTTATGGTAGAAGTCTTTGTGCAGCTACAGTTGCTGTCCGTCACAGGCCACTGACTAACTGGGGTAAATACAGGGTGAGAACCACGACAAACACGTCAAGTGAGGACAAGTGCTTTGTTTGCCTTGCTATGGAAGGCTAGCTGTCAAATATGGATATTACATACCACCGAGTCTAGAAAATCGTACATTTTTAGATGCCATGGTATTAAATTTATTTCCGACCAAAAACACGAAATGATAAATATATTACATAATATTAATTAATACATGAGCATAATTCCCGAATGCCGCTAATACCCTCTCTGGAGATTCAGGCGTTAACAATTTTTTAAGGTACTTTTAGCAGCTACTATTAGCAGTTCCCCTTACAAATATACAACTCAGTTCACAATATGATTTGGTGAAAGGAATTTTCTTACAGAGAACGTGCACAAAATGTCCCTTAACAGCAGATGGCAAAAGAACGAAGCTTCTTTTTGAGACAAATATCCAGCTCTTTATTTTCTAGCCCAAACCACATCTCATTGGTAAGTCAAAAGTGGTGTGTCGCAGGTCCTAAAACCACTTAAACAGCTTATAATATCGGTCGGAATTTCCTGAAAGTTGCAGATGTGGCGGTTGGTAAATTTTTCAGTGCAATATATGCGACATGCGCCCTAACCAAAATAAATTTCAGAATACTTTTGAAAACAGTTAGCGTGTTTTAAATGTCTACCGGTAATCAGTTAGCGTGTTTTAAATGTCTACCGGTAATCTTCTTCTTCTTCTTCTTCTTCTTCTTCT
>JAAUYG010182334.1_pt1 | contig 24948 bp, 10 predicted proteins | sample 7278091 | NCBI WGS metagenome assembly JAAUYG01 (sample SAMN14350201, study PRJNA611818) | marine sediment metagenome | isolation source: surface marine sediment (0.6m) | place: French Polynesia: Moorea | collected 2018-08 | reverse complement strand
GCAGACGTCTTTCGTGCTTCAGTTTCTCTGACGGGTTTGTTACCCGGGCTTGTTACATCTGAACGCATCCAACTATCGCGATTAGCCGTGCGGCGATTTACGTCGGCAGCGTGTGGAAACATGAAATCATGTCACAGATTTCTGTACCCATAGATAATACGCAGTACTCATTCTAGCAATCAAATTAAGTCACGAAAATGCGGATTATCTATGGGTGTCTACGGTACGTATTTTCCACCGCTCAATGTTTATCATGTTTATATGAATGCATTATAGTCCAACTCTATCAGGCGATTGTGGGTACGCTATGACCGTAGTCATAACGTAGTGCACCAAAGACTGATGGCTAAATGCATTAGAGCCTGGTCACCCCCAGCATATCCACTGAATTGTACTAGTAAGTTTACATTGCAGGCCGTAATGAATAGACCATGCCTGTACACAATGGTACATGTATTAAGTCATTTTAACATACTGTTAAATAAGCTAACAGCAACTCTTTAAACTAGCCCAGAAATCTTGTAATGTCCTTGGGTTTTCTAGTTTTTGTCAGTAGTATATGAGGATAAATAAACGCTGCATTTAACCCTATCTGAATATGTAGCATATGGTGGGTAGGGGGGGGGGGGGGACAAAATCATTTCTACACACATGTAGTGATCCCTCTCTTCGTGGCCACTCTGAACAAAGGGTGCCCTCTCTAATCTGACCAGAAAATCTTTTCCGCTTCTACTAGTATCAATTTGCATTCGCCAAAGGCCATCTGCCTATTGTGGCCACAACTTTTTGGCAAATAGGCTGCCCTTAATAGAGAGGACTACTGGATTCAAAATATATCTTTAACTACTACCATATGTCACAAAAAATCATGCCCAGCTTGGGAATACATTGTAACCTGGTCAATGACCACAGGAATGGATCAGATTTATTACATAGTGAAATGGTGCCTTTTTACTTAAGTGATTAATGAAATGTTGATACATCTACAGGGTCTCTGCAATTTAAGACCCCTCCATGTTAAGACTTCTCTGTTTTAAGACTGGGTTTCAGTGATACCACAATTGTATTTTCAATAAAAAGACACTTCCATTTAAAAGTCACTTTCACTTTATGACCACATTCTTATGTCTGATTTGATACTCTTAAAATGCAGGAACCACTGTAAGTAGCTTTGTCTCTACTGTTGACTAGAGTATATGTGTACTGTCACTATCCTCTAAGGCGTGAACATCGTGGAACATTGCCGGGTGAAGAAGATCTTAGTGGAGCAGGGCGCCGTACATTATGTGGAAACCGACAAGGGTGACGTCAGCTGTCGTGTGTTCGTCAACTGTGCCGGACAGGTGTGCTAATTAATTAATGATGGAATTTTGTTTTGGGCTTATAACTTACAGACAAATGTGGATAGATAGAGTTCAGTTTGCTCATCAACAAATTGGACTAAGTGGAATCTCGTTTTAAGACCACCTCAGGATATAGACCACTTCCCAGCAGTAATTAAACTGCATTTTCACTGTTCAGAATCTCACAAGAGAGACCATCTCACAATTAGGACCAGTTTTGAACAGTTTCCTGGGTGGCCTTAATTCTGAAATTGTACTGTGCACTGGGATTTTGCCTTATTAAACACCATCCCAGAAATAATACCAGAAATCATATGTAAGAAAATATTGCCATGCGCTTACAAACATGTCTTGATCAAGCAAGCATCATACACCAGCACCTATTAGTTTCTAAATTAAGACCAACTAAGACCACTCAACCCTAATAAACAAGGAAAAGGTTTTTGTAACTACTAATAGTTTAAAATTTTTAGTTCTAATATTTCCTTTGCTACCTGCTTCAGTGGGCGAGGGATCTTGGTCAGCTGAGTGAGCCGCCGGTACGCGTGCCGCTACATTCCTGTGAACACTTTTACCTGACGACCAAACCGATGGAAGGGATGGACAATATGATGCCAGGTCAGTGGAAAAGGAAAGGAATACGGAGCAGTAGCTAGCTAGGCTATGTACATGATGTACGTGTAGGATATGCAGAGATCGCATACAGTATTATGACCACCAAATTATGGCTGCCAAAAAAATACAGTAGCACCTGTCTTGAAAGACCACCCCATTGGCCACAAAAAAGTGGTGTGTAAGACAGGTGGTCTCTGGTGACAGGTTCAGTTATCTTGAAATGTAGGTCCTTTTGCCAAAAATGTGCGGTCTGTCAAGACAGGTGGTCTTTCATGGCAGTGGTCTCTCGCGACAGGTTTTACTGTATAGCTTTCAGGGTTCTGCATAGCCTGTGGCCTAAACACTCGAATAAACAAAGGTTTTCGGGGAAGTAAAACTTACTAGTCGGCTAAGGCTCCTTCACACCAGAAAGTTATGCCAACATAAGTCATGAAACTTTGGAGGATTTCAGGTGTGACCGCGCTAATCCAGTGCCAATTCTCCACCCAGCCGAAGTAGCTAATCTGGGAAAATACCGGTAGTCAGATCAGTAATCTAAATTTAAATTCATGCTGGCGTAACCCTGGTGTGAAAGAAACGCTTTCCAGGCCTGGCGACGTGGTGCGCTGGTGTCGTGTTGTCACAAAACGAACAGGAGACTTTTAAACAATATTCTATCAACCCGGCTGCCATTCCACCCATATGCAAGGATGCTTAGAGTATTTTAAAGCATCATACAGTGTCATAGCAAAGATGTAAAGATAGGGTGGCCTTAGTAACAGTAAGGAATACGCGTGTATGGAGCTTTATAGCATGCTAAACATGCTAAATGAAGAAGTGTTTGTGCATGTGTGTTTGTGTGTGTGTGTGTGTGTGGGGGTTACCTAGTGCATATCATTGGTAAATGCTTTGAAGAGTCCCCTTTCTTTGAAACATGTGGTCGCCATATAAGGCATCAGGAGAAACAAGTCCGTTCCCCTCTAATAGGGACACCACATCTGCTGAATCATTCTGTCCTCATTAGAGAGGTGTCCTTTTGTGAGAGGGCCAGAGGATTGAGTAAATTCTTGGAACCTGCTGCCAAATAATCCTGTCATCATTAGCATGATTAGGGAGGTGTCCTTTGGTGAGAGGGCTGGAAGATTAAATAAATTGTTAGTCCTTGCTGCCAAATAACTGTGCTTATTAGAGAGGTGTCCTTTGGTGACCGTATCCTTTAGTGTCTTTTTGCGTCTTGCTTGGCATTGTGCTGCTAAATATACAGATATGTACAGTCTACAAAAGACAAGGGTCTCGCAGTAACCATGGAAATGGGTTCGGGTTTACCCTTCATGTAATACCGGTAATCATGATTATTGTATGTATTGCACTGTGCATCCTTCTGTTGTCAAAACATGGGTTGGTTGTTCAACATGTTCAAGATGGGGTTTTCCTCACGTGAATGTGGTCTTTTAGATTTCACTGCGAGTGCATAAACAAACGGTGAAGAGAAAAATCGATGTCATTGGTGAGAAGGGAGTGAGAGTCGGTTTATTTAACGTCGCTTCTTAACAGCCAGGGTGTTATGAGCGACGGACCGGGCACCGGGCAATGAGACGAAGGAAGAAAGGGCCCCAGACATGAATGCACCGGGTTTCAAACCCGGGACCCAGTGGTCTGAAGTCGAGTGTTCTTGACCAAGCCGTGCTTTATCATGTTTATTTCATTGAGAAAAAAGGAATATGATAAATGTTGATAGCTGTTGAAATGAACTATTTTTGAGCTTCACCTTCAACAATTCTATCAGGAAAGAGGGTAACCACTATATACAATGAAACCTTAGTTTGCAACCACTTCAAAATTGAGACCACCTCAGAATTAAGACCACCTCAGAATTAAGACTCCCTTGAAGAATTAAGACCACCTTAAAATTAAGACCGCCACAGAATTAAGACCGCCTTAGGATTAATTAAGACTGCTACAGAATTAAGACCGCCTCAAAATTCAGAGCGCCTCAGGATTAAAACGGCCTCAGAATTAAGACCGCCTCAGAATTAAGACTGCCTCAGAATTAAGACCACCTCAGAATTAAGACCACCTTATAATTAAGACCACCTTAGGATTAAGACTGCAACAGAATTAAGACCGCCTCAGAATTAAAACAGCCTCAAAATTAAGGCCTCCTCAGAATTAAGATCGTCTCAGAACTAAGATTGCCTCAGAATTAGGACTGCCTCAGAATTAGGACTGCCTCAGAATTAATACCACCTTAGAATTAAGATCACCATCCAGCAATACCAAAACTTCTTGTTCTTTATGTTCAGTGCTGAGAATCTCACAAACAAGACTACCTTAATCTACACGTCACAATCAAGATCAATTTTGTGCAATCCCGTGGGTAATTTTAATTCCGGGGTTGCACCTTATGTTATGCGTGTAAGTGTGGCTTCAGGTAAGGCAACTATAATACTCTTAGTCCCTCTATTTTGCAACCCGTTATTTTAAGATAACCTTGATTATAAGACCACCTGTTTTGGTCCCAAATTGTGATTTTGTGATCTATGGAACCATTATTTTCTAAGATGACCGACCTGCAGTATATATACATGGTATAAGACCATATTTTCATGGCTTCATGGGTGATCTCTTAAAATAGAGGGACTACTGTATATATGACTAGAATATCATGAATATAGCATTATTTGACTTATAACGGCTAGAGACACTTCTACACATCACAGATATTACACACATGGTACAGTGGTCCATCTAATTTACAACCCTTTAGCTTAAGACCATTAATATACTACATGTATAAGGCAACTTAACTTCACCAACCTGCTATATAAGAAAGCAATTTTTATGTCGCTTGTGTGGTCCTAAAAAAAATAGAAAATAGAGAAAAATAGAAGGTGGCATTCAGGCTGTGGCTAAAGCATTTGTAGAAGATTTTTGAAGTTCTTGTACATGTTCTAATGACCTAAGTACACAAAGAATGAGAGAAGAATATATGCTCCTATCAAAAATATTAAACAAGTCAAAGTAAAAGGGGTTTGCAGATATGTGTGAAAAGTTTTGAAAGTGACTTCTTTGACATCAAGCAGATTATTTCAAACAAGTGTTAAGCTAAACATCATGAGCTGAATATGCCAAGTATCATGGGTATAGGACTCAAAGAGTGTCCCCTTTTAACATATGTGATCACACTCCTCCCAGATTCCCAGATGCTCTATTGTTCCTGTTAAACCTGTTTCCTTTGGTATCTTTGGATCCCAATGCCCCCCAATGGCAGTGCATTTTCTCAGGCATCTAAAGCCTTTACCTAATCCTGGGCCGCTAATGTCCTGTGACCAATGTATCCCATGTGTGTCCTACTCAGTTGTCCAGTAGCAATGAGTTGTGTCTGCCAAGGAGCCATCCTCCAGGAGCTTGGATAATCTACATTGTTCTGGATCAAAGGCCTGGTCTGGGTTGACTAATGGATGTGCTAAAGCCATGAGCATTATATGGGTATTCCATTGGGCATGTTTGAGGAGGTGGGGGGGGGGGGAGGAAAATTTCCCACAGCCTTATACCTTGAGCATTGTTACATGTTTAACATGTTAAAGATACATGAAACATTAGCGCATGAATGTGTATATTGTTTTTAGTAAGGGCTCAGCCTTCAAAATTTCCTTGACTTCAGCTTCAAGAATATTTTTGTCTTCTAGGTTTGTCAAAACACTACAAGTTCTGTATTCAGCATATTGCGGTCCCTCGATTCTAAGACCACCGATGACACCTTCAAAAGGTTGTCTCATATAGCAGGTGGCCTTAAAAATAAGGCTTTACATGCAGTAGTGGTACATGCATATATATATGTTTAAATCAGGACCAGTTTAAATGGTCCAGTTCACAACATGGTTCAAGGGAGTCTGAAAGTAAAGGGTTGCAAGATTGAGGGGCGACTTTTGACTTTTTTCTTTAAGTTTTATTGGACTTAAGTACATCATGCACATGTACCTGGTACCTGTACTTTTGAGAACCCCGGCCTTGGGAACTCCATGAGGGAGAGGGGGTGGGGGTGGAGGGGTGGAGGTGGGGGGGTAGGGAGGTGGCCAGATATGTAACCACCTGCACTGGCTGCCTAATGTTTGCCATAGACAACATGATGGAACACTCTGGCCATTGTTCACAGGTATTGATGCTCAAATTAGCTAAATTCCCCAGGTAACATGGTTCAGGGATTAACAGACACAGAAAACACTTTATTCTGGAAGCAGGAGAACAGTGTACTAGTATCCAGGGTTTCCAGAAATGGACAGGTGTGGACAAATCACCAGTGTCTTTGTCCATTGACCTTGGTACATCCCAAGAAAAATTTAATGGCTTTAAAATTAAGGCTTATCAGATCTTGTAAACAATGGTAAATGCCTGAGCTTGTGACCCATGTACTTGCTGAAATATATAACATGTATAAGACCTCTAGGGCTAGAGCAGTTAGTTTGTGGTCAAACATTTAAAATAATTATTAGCCAATCTGACAACATTGACAATTGTAGGCTTTCTACTGATTCTGAACACAGGATTTTGGTTCAAATTTCAAACCTTGTGTTTTATTTACTGTGCACATAGTGAGCTCTGGCCTTTAAATTAAAAATAATTCCCATAAATACACAAAATGTCTTAATCTACAGCCTAATGCGAGTCCTGGCATCATGGGAACATTCTAAAAAACAGTATTTTTCACAGGGTTCAAAATATCTAGTAAGTTAAATTTGCATGGAAGAACATACTTTTATCCCAGTGATGGCACCTGTCTTATATCTAGTGAAATTTATTGATTTTAACAAAAAAATATAAGAGTAAGAATAAAAGTTATGTAAGTTACATGTATTTTTCAAATTTTTAGGTATAAAATACATGGTTGACCAAACCTAAAGCTGAAGTCGTCTTAGTAACAAGTAATATAAAGCTGAATGCATTATACATGTGGTATTAACATATTTGTAGATGAGGTGAACATGGTGAAGAATAAAATTAAAATGTGTTGCAGTTGACAAAATGAACAATATTCCACTGTCTGGCCACCTGCTACTACTGTCTCAGCTTTGAAGCAGCCAGGGCTGGCGACTTCTGAAAATACGTAAGTCTAAGTTTGACCTAAGTCACAAATTGAACAGTGTGATAATTGACTGAGAATCTGACTTAAGTCCAAACTTAAGACTTGAGTACTTTCCAGAATCCAGCCCTGGTCTTTACCTTTGTGTCTCCCTCCTGCACTCCCTTGAACATGTTGAACCCATTAGTTTCAGGGTCAACTTCCTCCCCCCTCCCCACACATCACAGGGACACACACACTGGGGGGTAGAGGCGTTGGTGGAGGTGGGGCCAGCTGGGAGAGTGAGGAATATCCCCTCCTCACAGAAGCTGCCAAGCTCCTCCCACAGTAAATCCTGCTTGCTGATTGGTCAGTTGTCACTGGGGTCACAGTTCATTGCTCAGCTATTGAAAACTAGCAACATATATATATATCCTGTAAGTGCTGTACTACCAGTGCATTGTACACTGGCTACTGCTACCCTGTCACTAGCCTTCGCCCCTGGATTAATTGACAATCTACCATAATCGATATACATATTGAGTAGCACAGTATTTCTTAATCTGCATTAAAGAATACTATTGGGAACAATTTGTGGCCAACATGATCAACAATCAGGATCTGTCACTGTCCCTGTACGAGCTGGAAACCAGGTTGGTGACACTGGAGACATGTCTCCACCGCATCTGTGACGAGATGACATCACTTCTGGAGGAGATACAGGATCTGGAATCCATGGCTCGGCAGCCAGATTGTTATCGCAAGGACGACGGTTCCGCCATCACGGCAGTGATAAGAAATTTAAAACTGTCATATAACATATTGCACCAACAGGCGGCTGAGGTTGGGGACCAAATGAAGGATTTGCACAGCTTGTACGAGATCGCTAAGAACCGAACCGAAAAGCGTCTTCACCTGGCATCTCCGGCAGCGTGATCGTACAGGATCCATGGATAGTCAATGATGTTTGTTAAATTGTTAGATGCCTTTTGTAAGGACAAGGAATTTTTGTTTTCGGCAGTTATAGTATAGGATTTATTATTAGTGTACTATGTACACACTGTTTACATGTACATGACATGTTGCCATGGTTACCTGCTTTTGTTTGGGATTGCCATTGCTGGCGTGGTGGCTCTGTCTGTCACAAGATATCTGTGGATCGGATGCCAGAGTGAATACTCTAGTCCAAATTACACTTTGTTACATACTACTATACAAATGTACATAATATAAGAGATGTCATGCATAAATTATATATGGACCGGCCAACCTGAATGAGCACTCACCAACAATGATACGGGAATCAGTAGGATTAGTCTACATGGCCTGGCTTGGCCTAGATGGATTAAATAGTTATCCAGTTATTGGATTATTTATGTTGCTAAGCCACTACACAACATGCTACATGTATATTGTGGCCTGATCCATATCTGGTAAGTTGAAACAATTACATTTCCCTGTAGAGTCAGAGATATGCATGTACCCACTCCATTTGAGTCAATGATATCAGTGGATTCACCATTGTACATGGTTTACGTACAAGCAGTGATAAACATGATAAATGCATCTGCTTCAACCAATTACCAGTAATACTTATGGCGTCGAGTCTATTACACATGTTACAGTGAAACCTGTCTTGAAAGACCACTGCCATGAGGGACCATCTGTCTTGAAGGACCACAAAGTCCTGTCAGAAGGTCACACATTTCAATGCAATTGAACCTGTCACCAAAGACTACCTTGTGATACCTTGTAACAATCCAGAGGCAATCCTCACAGCTGTCTTCGTAGACCACTGCATTGGCCAGTAGTGACCTTGCCTTGACCACGTTGACTCAGACTGCTGCCATGGTTCCTTAATTTAAGCATACCAGGGACTGATCAATCAAAGGATTTGTTTGTGTCTAGACATGGTCTAAAATCTCTAAAACCATCATGGTCTCTGCCTACCTAACTTGAGATACCATATTTTAATGGCGAATGGGGGTGGTCTTTCAAGACAGGTTCCACTGTATCTGCTATCACCATGATCACTGACAGAAGGTGTTGTGTATGATGGGGACAGGAGAACACAAAATTGTCTTAAAAAATAAACACAAACTCGGCCAAAAGTCATTTTCAGACAGGTGGTCTCTGGTGACAAGCTCAGGTATGCTGTAGTTTTCTAGACAGGTGATTTTCCATTATACATGTTATAAGGGTCTGGTTTTACTTTATGATGATGAGATATAAGTAACATACTTGATATCATGGATATTACAGGAGTTCATTGGTATTTGTATTGACGACGCATAGACTTGATATTTGATTGGTGATTGCGACTTCATGGTAGTAAACATACATGGACTAAAATTGTGGCATGCCCTTATGTGTAATCAGATCATGATCATAAAAACATGAAAAATGTGATCTTTTCTGGTTGATAATCAGGTAGTACAGTAGTCCTTCTCTTAGTGGCCATTCTTAAAAGAGGCCACCCTCTCTAATAAGGTCATTAGGTCATAAATCTTTGCCACTACTGACAGCAATGTATCAAATTCTCCCTCTCACCAAAGGCCACCTCTCTAATGTGGCCACAATTTCTTAGCAAATAAAGTGGCCTTATTAGAGAGGGGACTACTGTAATCAATATTTTAAACATGATTCTAACTGTATGTACATATATGTGACTCTCTTCATATATCATCATATGTATATTATACATGTTATATTTACTTGTAGCAATTTTACTCATGTCATATGTACTCATGTACTCAAAATTTGGCGTTACCACAAATGTTAAAGAAATCTCTGCTTTAAAATACATGAAACATTGTGAAATAGCCCATTTTAAATGTGTGATATATTTCCTTTGCAGTGATCCGAGATTACGACGGCTATGTGTACCTACGTGAGTGGAGCGGTGGTATCCTGGGGGGAGGCTTCGAGCCGATGGGGAAGCCGGTTTTCCATGAGGGGATTCCGGAAAAATACGAGTACCAACTCTTACCTGAGGACTGGGACCACTTCCGTGAGTATCACCTGCCCAAACGTTAGAGAGAAAATGAGCGGTCTCCAAAGAAAAAGGTACTCAAATGATCTTTAGTGTTAAAAGTTTAAGATGAATGAAAATGGAATTGTATCAGAACACTGGATTTACTGTTCTGTAAATCAATCAATCACCATGATCAGTCAGTCAATCAATCAATCAATTGATCAATTGTTAGATTTGTATTGTGCCATTCTACAACTCAGTGCTCATCATGCTCACAGTGCAGTTATTTGTCGTTCATTGTTTGAGCTGAGGCTCACAGTCTAAATTATTCAGAAACCGAATCGAGCCTGGCGGTCATCTACCATACGGTCATACTGAGTTTGGCTCTGAAAGTTCCAGTTTGTGATGAGCACTGCAATGGGCATTATCTGGTATTGGCAACAGTGCTCGGCATATCTTAACATCAAAAAATCAATAGGCATTGCACAGAAGTATTGTTTTCAAGAGATAAAATTGAGTAAAAGTACAATGTGCTTATGAGCAATAATAGTGATATTGGGCATTTTTCCTGCAGATGGGATTTTAGCGATGCATCGATAACAGAGACGGCTGATCTCTCGATTCACAGTTTGGCTGCCGATTACACCTGTAATAATTGCACAATGGCACTGAATGCTTGAGAAAAGTACATGTAGTATTTTAAACATATTGTCTTCCATAAGCAACCAAATTGCATCCACATCTTTCTTTTTTTCACTGGTTGAACACTCACTGTGCATATTTACAATGTTACATAATTTGATGAAAGTTCCCTATTACAGCACTCCCTCTATACAACCCTCTATTTTTAAAGACCACCCTTGATTATATTTGATTTGGTCCCAAAGGGCAGTTTTCTGTGTTAAATAACCTTTATTTTAAGACCACCTGCAATATAAGACCACATTTTCTTGGTCCCATGGGTGGTCATAAATAGAGGGACCACTGTATACAGTAGCCCCTCTATTTTACAACCCTCTATTTTAAGACCACCCTTGATTATAAGACTGCTTGGTTTGGTTCCAAAGGGCAATTTTCTGTATTAAATGACCTTTTTTTAAGACCACCTGCAATATAAGACCACATTTTCTTGGTTCCATGGGTGGTCTTAAAATAGAGGGACCACTGTATACATGTAGTTGGCTATTAGTTTCTGGACCCCAACTTTTTTCTGTAAGACCAAGTCATCTTGCAAGATGCACCATGCCAGCTATGGGAATTATGCTAGTTATCAGGATCAGTGATAAGGCTATGGGCGCATTCTGTTGGTTAACTATATAATATAATTGTTAACAGTTACAACAAAATATCCTGGATCTGTTCACTGGCTGCAGCTGTGGTCTTGTAGCTTCATCTGGAACAGGTAGGCATGCAGGCAAACATTGTCACTGCATACCTGGATTGATACTGTTTGCGATGATAAGACAAACCAGAGTCCCTGATAGCAAACAGTTCTTTGTCATCAGGTCTTGAAGGCGGTCTGTGCTAACATTACCTGGATCTTGTCAGAACTGTGTTATTGAACTTAAGGATCTGTAATCTCCAGGCCTGGTTTAGACTTGTGGTGCCAGACCTTATCTTTCTTGCTTCTTTCCTCTCTGGAGCTTTAACCTTTTTGATGGTGTTTGCAGGACTTCACCATGTTCACTTGAGTGAGTCACACCTAGGTGAGAGCTTGTCACAGAGAAGTTTCTTACACATGCAGTCAGCCCAGGCCTCCAGATAACAACAGTGTGATTATCAGTTCTTGGAAGATACATCATGTGTATATACTAGTATACATGTATCTCTCGGGCCAGTTTCTCAAAAAAAAAACCCTTAAATCCACACCAGTAAGCTTAAGCATAGAGAAGAATGGTTTCCATGATAAAAAATAAGTGAAGTTCATAGGTCTTAGAAGTTGAGTCTGTTTCTACATGTTCTAGACTTTAAGTTTTTTTTTGTTTTTTCTTTGAGAACAGCTCTGGACTATGTGATCAAGGGTGTGAAGGGGTCAGGGGCCCGGTTTCTGGGAAAATCTTAAGTCTAGAAACAGACTTAAGTTCACTAATCACATAGGTAACCATTTCTTTTCCACTAGATCAACTGTAGATGACTTAAGATTTTTTGAGAAACTGGCCCCTGACCTCTCCACACCCTTGATCACATAGTCCATGTAGTCCAGAGCTGTTCTTGAAAATACGTAAGGCTAAGTTTAAATTAAGCCGCACTTTAGCAGTGTTTAGCCAATTTTAATGATCAGATTGCTGACTTTAAGTTGAACTTACACTCAGGTATCTTTGAAAGCTCCACCCCACGCTAGAACTGTTACTAAATTGTCTTACTGCATATCTATCTGCTGCTCGTTACCTCCCATACTCATGATACTGTCCCCGTATAAACCACCACACAACCTTCGCTCGAGCAGGAACTGATGTGCTGAAACTTAGTGTTCCATGTTCCAAACGGCTTTGGGCTGATCGTTCCTTTTCTGTGGCAGCACCTCATCTGTAGAATGATCTGCCCTACAAAATCAGGGCACACCTGTGCTGTTAGGATTTTCAAATCCTTACTGAAGACATCTCTTTTCACAGTTGTTATAACATTGTCCTGTGCCATGAGCACAGTTGTGGAAGAGCGCAATATAAATCTAATGATTGATTGATTGATTGATTAAAGAATCTGACTTAAGTATAAAAATTAGAAAAATCATTGATTGATTGATTGATTGATTCTCTACCGGTGTCTTCGCCAGAGATCCTGCTGGAACAGCTGCTGCACCGAGTGCCGACACTGGAGGCGGCCGAGGTTCGACAGATGATCAACGGAGCAGAAAGCTTTACACCGGACGGCAGGTTCATCATGGGTCAGGCACCAGAGGTAACATGGATTGCAATAAAATTGAGTCAAAAATTTATCTGGATCATACACATATGATGCATGGAGCTGGAGCATGAAGCATATTTTCCACGTATTAAATTATGCATGTTGCGTGTAGAAAGCGGTACCACATGTACCACCGACAGTGGCGGTGTGACATTGTGGTACACGTATCATGTATAGCACACAAATGGGCGTGATAGGTAGGCAGGTAAAATTATTATATTGTGGATATCTTTAATACAGATATCTGAATACATATTACACAGTTTTACATCATCAAAGATAACTTTGAGAAATTCCTGGCCCAATGGGTCCAGTAACTGACAATTTTGCTGGCCCAAAATAGTTGGTACACATACAGTGGTCCTTGAATTTTAAGACCACTCATTCAGCCAGAAAAGTATGGTCTTAAATTGAAGGTGGTCTTAAAATAGAAGGATATTTTATATTGAAAATATAAGAGTGGTGTCACTTATAGTCAGTCTTACAATGAAGGGACCTGTGAAATACAGGGGTCTTAAATTGCAGTAACTATTCTACATTTTCTAATGAAATAAAACCTGCAGCATTGCAAGATCTATACACAAAGAATTATCATTTTCCTAGAAATAAAATAAGCCTTAGGAAATCTGATCCCACAAGCATGACAAAGTATGTCTTAAAAAGAAACAATTTGTGCAATTAAACAAAATGGGCCCCCATGGGCAAGTTGGAATAAGTTCTACTGGCCCGATACCATTCCTTTTTGCACCCAGGCATTGGAGCCTTTAGCTATGCTCAGTTGATGCTATGTTATAAAACTTGGCTTTTTTTGTGCAGGATTAGATCACAATTGTGATACAATGTACCCGTATGCCAAAATTTTTATTATTATTTAGGTTTGTGCTCAAAATCTCCGTGTATGTCTGTTTGCAGCTGTCTAACTACTATGTGGCTGCCGGTATGAACTCCACTGGGATAGCCCTGGCCGGGGGTGTCGGCAAATACCTCGCCGAGTGGATTATACAAGGGGATGTCAACATGGATTTCTGGTCTGTTGACATCCGACGCTTCGTCGATCTCCATAACAATAAAAAGTTTCTGAAAGACCGAGTACGCGAAACATTAGGTAAGGAAGAGCCGACTGTTTTCCAACTGTGTGATAAAAACAACTCTCTTGTTAAGTAATAATATAAAGCATTTCACATATCAAGCATCTTTATTACACATGAATGGTTACTGGTAAGATCCATGTGAAAATCATTGTACAAATATTGGACTAATGGATCTATGGACTTATGTACCTGTTGGTAAATATTTCAATACTATGATTTCAAATTTTCATAACCTGGACTTTAATATTACTAAAAGTGAATTGTCAAACAAAAAAGTACCGGTAAGTGTTAATTGACTTTTGCCAGTGCATTTCTGTAATACAGTAGCAGTTTATTTTATATATATAGTAACTTTTCTTATTTACACTTCTTACAGTTTTATTTCATTAATTGGAGGTAGTTGGTATGCAGATACAAGTATGAAGTTATAGCTTCTTATCTGCTTCTTGATGCATAATTATTATATCTCAAAACAGTGGACGTTGGATATGTAGAAACTTATAGGCCGATATTCCAAAAATATGAACATATACTTAAATATAAATTGATGAAACTACTGGAAATGATGGTAGATTTGTGTCAATAATGTATGCAGCGGTTCTGTAAAAGTTTTTTTTATCATGTTTAGTGTTATGTTCTGCACATCATAATCTGTACATGTAACTCAATGTCCCAGCTTTTTGCACTTCCTCATGTACAGCTTAAACTTATATATTATCCTTTCAGCATGTCAGGCCGCTAAACCATTATGCAAATCACTTATTTAATCGCCCTTTTCTTCCGTCGTATGAAATATCATAATGCCTTCATTCAGACAAATGGCTATGTTCACGTGGCCATGAAGGTGACATGGGTTGGTTGTTTGGGCAAAGCAAGTTGCCATGACAACAACCTGATCCCGAATTACCTGGTAGCTTTGCCAGATCTCCATTGGTTTCCATGGCAACTGATATAATGCTGCCACTCCCAGCTGCTTCCCTGTCATTGTTCTTCTGGATGTCCTGGAAGTTGTCTCGTCAGTACACTGGAACCCCGCCTTAAGCATGTTAAGATCACCGCGGAAATAACCACCCCAGAATTAATTAATAAGACCACTAACTTGACGATCAATAGCTGCACCCTGGTGCTACATTTGTATATTGTTTCAGAATTAAGATCGCCTCAGAATTAAAACCACTTGGCTCAAAACCGTTGGGGATCTTAATTGCGGCGGTTCCACTTTATTGTTAATTAATGTTCCCTAAATACTCCCATCTGCCGTTGTCAGGTGACCTCCCAAAGGTCAGATATTGGGGAGACGAAATGGTAGGCCACAAAACCTGCCGCAAGCTTCGCCTCTCCCCTCTCTTCACTCGCATGGAACCAATCGCGGTGTTCGGACAGTCCATGGGTTACGAGAGGCCGGTCTACTACCATCGCCCAATGCCAGCTCAGGGCGAGGAGCATGTTTTCGAGGAGGAGGAGCTAGTCGACGAGGAAGCAGCTTTCACTGCCGCCTCTCACAAGATGGAGCAGGGGTCTGCAGCAAGAGGACCGGTGGACCCTGTAGCGATGGACAGTGGTTTTACCTGTACGCAGCTTAAGGATTGTCAACCTACCATACCAGTAACTCTCTCAGTCAGATAGGGATCTATAGGCAATAAACATGTAAACACAATAAATAAAAGGTATCGGCTTTCCCAGAAAGTATCTACACGTGGGCGCTTGCAAATGTGAAAGAAAGACCACACTCTGACAACAATATGGGCATAATCTTGACATGGCCACTGCTACATGTTAGTCTCTATGAGAAGCTCCTCTGCTCAAATAAACAATGATCGCTAAAATATTCAGTCTAGTTTTGAGAGAGAATACTTCTAAGCTTTCTCACCAAAGGATTTCAATTTTCAGTACATTCAGGTGCTTGATCTTACACGTGCATAATTTGTTAGACCTTTTCCATTTAAATTTAAAATTATTATTTTTGGGGGAGTAGGGGGTACCATTACACATGTATAGCAAATTTTGTTTATGAAAAGTACATAAATTACTGAAAGTTAAACATTTTAATGCTTTTCCTTTTAAAATTGAAGAAATAAAAACTTTTTTTTTTTTTTTTAACCAAAACACATGTATGCTACACATTTCCTTCATGAAATTTACTTAATTATTATGTGATACACATGCACGTTATGCATTAACTGAGCAATCAGATCAGGAAGGCACCTTGGGTGTTTGCCGGTATATTTGCATGTACATCATATTAAGTGTTGTCCTTTGGTCAACTGTATACACTTAAGTGATGAACAAAAAAAAAATTCTTTGGTGTCACTAGTCCCTTCTTGAAGCCACAGGTATGGGGAACCCAACAAAGTACATGAGTCTGAATGACAAAGACGCTAAGGCAATTAACGGCCTTCTAATGGCAAAAACTACAGCAGTAAAACAACGGGCTTTTAACGGGAGGAAATGGCTTATCATTAGCTTCATAGGATAGGAGATCGCTCATAACTTTTAGCTGAGGCTAAAGTCTGTGGATCAATGTATAGGCTCGGCTAGAGATTAGGTTTTGGCATATTTTCTTTCCATGTCGATTTTGCTTTTGTCTTTGTTGTAACTTTGTGTAATGTGCCGTTTGCGCAGTACATACATTTCTGCATCCAAATACAAAACGTACATGTACATGAACACATACCTATAGATTAAACACCTGGCATATGCCATGATCTACCATCTACGCGATGACCCATTTCTAGGCCTTGCTGCTTACTGCAGCTAATTTTCTTGTGACATTATTTGCATCTGGTTGGTGTGGAGCTCAAGACAGGCCTTTTCATTTGCATTGCATACATTAATTTATTGGTATTTTCTTCAGCCTCCCTTCCAGCTCTGAAAGTGTATATACAGTAGTCCCTCTCTTAAAGGACACTCTCTAGAGAGGACACCCCTCTAGAAAGGGCACAAATTGTTGGCAACAAGTACTGAGAATGCATGTAAATGTTCCCTCTCACCAAAGGACACCTCTCTAATAAGGATAGAATTGTTTTGACAGAATGAGTGTCCTTATTACAGGGGGACTACTGTATAGCATGGCATGTTGAACATGCCTGCTACATGTACTTCAACCTGTTGGTGTGTCTTTGCAGTGGACAGCAATTGAAGTAACATTTCTTCACATTCAATCTGTTTCTGGTAAGGAATCTTGAGGTCGACCCGGCCGCGGGGCATAGCTGTCAACCGGCACGGACGCGGCATTCGTACGTCCACCCTTTACCCACGTTTGTGCAAACACCGGGCCGTGTTTGGTCAAACTATGGGCTACGAACGAAGCCTGTACTTCCAACCAGAAAGTACTATGATGGGTAAACGAAACTCACGTTTGCAATACCCACTCCTCCTTCTAAATATGCACCCAAAATATAATTCACATTTCCTGGGAAATTGGATTATAATAAGACTGTATGGAAATGCATACTGTGGAAATATGAATGAATATTTTTCCTACTGCGTGGAATACCGGTTGCCTATTGCCAGAAAATTGACCTATTCCCATGATTTCATCTCTATCTCCCTATTCCACTGGTACTGGTGTTAAGTAGAATGTCACTATAGATATGTACAGTGGTCCCTGCATTTTAAGAACACCTTTCAGTCTAAAAAAATATGGCCCTAAATTGAAGGCAGTCTTGATCAACAGGGAAGGATATCTATATTGAATAAATAAGAGTGGTGTCTTTTAATAGTAGTCTTAAAATAGAGGGAAGTCTTAAAATCAATTCTGTCACAGGGACCACTGTACATTTGTATTTGTATTTTTAAGACTGAGCACATGTATCATGTGTATATGTACATATCGCAGGTAGCACATTTATTATTACCAGGTACAAGTGTTGGCCTTTTTACAAAAACAATGAAAGGAGATTGAACATTGAAGTTATAAAGATTTTAAGATTTTTAGATTTTAGAATTATGCTGCTTGGAAATCATAAGTTTATAGGGTGAAAGTGACAGATTTATTATATAATTGTCAAATATGTCCAATGTTACGGGGTGATGGGAAAAGTGTGAAACATACCTGTTATGTTATGCAGCATTCATCTGGACATATTTCGTCATTAACTACCACTACTACCTAGCATGACTAGTACCATATAAAGTTTGTCATAAGTAGGTACATGTACGATAATATATCAGCATTAGTGTGGCGATGCATGAAAATATAAATCTAAAATTATATCAGTAATTACATAATTCATAAAATGCATGCTTTTATCATTAACTATTATACTCTAAATATCTATTCATATACCAGTATGTAAATGTATTTATAATGGACCTCAGAGTCAACAATACATATAAATATGACCATGGATACACCTAAAGTAAAGGTATATATATTTGCATTACATTTCTCTTGGCGAGTTGTAGTTATACATCACAGATGATAACCTCAAAAGACAAGTTAAGATTGATAGAAAAATAAGAAAATCACTAAATACTTTCATCCATACCTGAATTTTGCACAACCCGTAAAACCAGATATTACCAAAAAGGAAAATATTACATGTACATGTACCTGAAAACCTACATCTACGTTTTAAAATTATCTTTGGACGCGTGTAGGTGACGCAAAACTGTTACTTGCTCATAAAAAAATGCGCCAGCAAGGAATATTTGTTCTAAATAATAATATTATGCGAAAAGAACCTTTATAGTATATTCTAGTATAGGCTAGTATATTCAGGATATTTTGTTCACAAAATGTTATGATGGACTGGATGCTTATGACTTAATTACTGAAACACAATGTACATTGTACCTGGAAAGAGTAACCTACGTTAAATTACAGTTATTTACTGAAGCTTGTGTTTTCATTTTAGTCATAAAATGTCAAGATACACAAAGATGGATCCTCTTGTCTGCAGTGGAACCAAATGTAGCTTTCTCGAAGGACGACTTTTCCTGTCAGGATGAACTCCATCACCATGCTGCCAGTCTTTGTTTTTTGTGTACTGACAGGTTCTGATATGTTGAAATGTGGGTTCTTCCTGCAGAAAAAAAATAAGGTTCTTCTTTCAGGTAATCGATACCATCTCTGAGAACCAGATTTGACGATCCATGATGCCAGAACTGTTTAACCTTCGACCTTTCATCATGTTGATGGCTTGTTCTCTCCTCCTGGTTCCAGGAATCTTGTGTCTAACTAAATATGCCGTAACCTGGGGCCAGTGTGAATCTGAAAAATTCTAAAGTTTAAAAATGAACTTAATTTCACTACTCCTTAAGTACCAGGCTGATTACCGTTGCGATCATATTCATGCTTAAGAATAATTTTGAACTTAAGAATCTCTAATAAAAAAAAACAAACAATAATTTTACTGGTCAGTAATCACCCTGTTAATTAATCATCCTCCTTTTTCCTGGTGAAAGAACATGTTTGAACTTGATTAAGAATTTTCTGTAAACTGGCCCGTGGTTCTCTAAATCATTTCAAGAACATCTGGGGGTGTTTATCAATCACAGTGACTACAGCTGTCAATTCTACATGTGCATGTGGAACTCCCACAGTTATAGTTGAACTATGGTTGGAGTTCTAAAACACACGTTGATACTCTTGATACTATGTTTTGACTTAAACCAATATCTTGAGCACTGTGGCTGGGTGAAAGTCTTAAAATTTACTTTGATTAGATCATGTAGATTGACTTGGTGCTCCTAAATGCCACTGTTGGCCCAAGCCCGATCACGAGCCTAAGAACATGTATACTGTTTTACTACTATTCTGGCCCACATTTTGCCTATTAGCCAGGTCGTGAATGAGCCATCCTGAGCTTGCTAGCCAACTCAGGTGTGCTTCCACCACCCTTGGCTTAAGAGTCACGTGAGCCTGGCAGGCCAGCACACAGAGACGAGCACCAGTATACTTAACTTTGGCTACTGCCAGTTTGCAATGGCGGCCACCAGTTTCGAAATGTGCTGGCTGTCGCTGGTTGCCTGTGCTCTCTATTTGCTGGGCTGGAAAGCCAAAATTTGCTTTTGCTAGCGCAGTGTAGAGTCCTTTGAATTATGCTTACTTTATTTGTTTGTTCGAACACTGATTGTTGCTGTAATACTTTTGTCCCACTGGTGCTGTACCTGGCATTGCACAGGATACAAACATATTTTGCTTGTCCCCCCAGGTGGTATTTCAGCAGAATCTTGTTTAATAAACACAAAACGATCAGCAATATGTTGTTTGTGCCATTTGCAGAGCCACATGTGCATGTACACAACATGTACAATTGCTCAATGCAATATAATAAATCCTTACGATTACGAAACTCCTTACGCACATGTCATAGCCCAATGGAAGCCTCAAGAAGAAATCCCGGAGTACAGTGGAATCTTGGCTTAAGACCGTGCTATAAACAGATATAAATAAACAAGACCAACCCTGCCTTAAAGGGCTCATGCTACTTGTTGTTCAGTTGGACAACCGAACACTATAGCATGTATAGCATGTATAGTCTAAACTGTTTCAAAATTTAGACGACCTCAGAGTTAAGACCACATTGACCTTCACATGGGTGATGTCATGTGGTTCCACTGTATTTGTAATCCTGATTTAGACCAGCTGTGTGGATATCTTGCCATACCTAAATGGGTAAAGTGGTCTCTTGCATTTTAAGACCACCAATATAACCCCCAAAATGTGGTAAAATTAAATAAAATTGAACGATATTTTTTATGCTAAAAATATGCGGTTGTCACTGATGCGTGGTCTTAAAATAGACGGAAGTCTTAAAATATAATGGTGGTCTTGAATTGCAGGGACCACTGTACAGCCCAGCATCACCTCTTCTTCCTGCCCCCCTTCCCCCGAACCCATGATTGCTTTTTTCCCAACCCAGTCCCCCCCCCCCCCCCCTTGGTTGTCTGCAGCAGGTCTACTAAGCAACCTTTCTCTTACCACCCTCAGGACGTGTCATGACCACCATGACCCCGGGATACGAGGAGAAGACCTACTCCACATGCCGACGACTGCGCATTCCCCCCACTTTCCCCCGTATGGCCACTAGGGGCGCTGTGTTCGGCGAGCTGATGGGATATGAGCGACCTATCTGGTTTGATGATTCCAGGGGTAACAACAAGTTTTATTTCTGTCCCTCCATCCTTACACAATGTAATACGAGTGAGACTTGTCATCACAGATTAACAAGGGATAATCCCCTTTAATCTCGGTAGTAGATGTAGTAGCTGATCAGGCTCAAACAGTAAATAGTCTGGGAATCTGTGTACATGTTGGGCCACATCCTTTCAGTTTAGAAGCTGATATACCGGTAATAAATCTAATTCAGCGGTATTGTAAGCTGCACATGTACAAGTACTTTTAACATTTGTAAGAAATGGGACTGTGTTGGAACTATATTCATACATTAAAAATGTATCATTACGCCTTGCATGGTGTTAACCAGTGCTGACAAGTCTCACTGGAACTCTTTCTCTGTGGTGTCCAAAGGCAGCAATTCTTCATTCTGCGCATACACAACGACTCAGCAAAATTCATGCCCTTTATGCTAAAAATTTAGCTACGAAAAAAATAATATTGACTCGCTATGTAACGTTTTGTCACGGGCTTTAAAACCGTGGTGTAAAACCACTCACGTTTGACTAAAACTTATGAATTTCTGCTGCATCAACATATTTGTTGTAGTCTAATTTTGAACTTTTTTTTTCCGTTTAGTAGTTTTAGCAGGACGTTTGTTCTGGTTTGCTTGTTTCATTCTGTGCTGAACGTTTTGTTTAACACCCGACTTTGTATAACCCATGGACAATTGGACATGTTACATAGCACACCGTGTGCCTATGCAGAAATACACATAACATAACTGTTACTATACCAGGAATTTAACAGCAGCAACGGGAATGCATTACTATCTGGAAAGATGAAAAGTTAAAAAATTTAACTGTGCTTCTGATGAGGGGGTGATGCGTGTCCTGTATTTTCTACAGTTACATATGTATCCCTGGGTTTTAAGACCACTCAAGGCAAACAATGTGATCTGGAACATGAAAAATTGCAGGTGATTCTAAAATGAATTTACATTGAAAATATAAGAATGGAGTCACTGGCGGGGAGTCTTGCAAAAAATAGAGGGAACTCACAAAGTGGGAAGGGTTTTAACATTAAAACCCAAGGATCCATAGATAAAAAAGACTTATCTGATATTTATAAACCTAGTCTATACTGAACCTAATGGGCCCAAGATATAAGATACAAAATGATACTTACATGTACAATGCTCATGATGCTTTGTCTACTATTTCCAGCACCTTGCACATTTATATAGACGCTTCTGCTGCTGCACTACCACTTACATCTGTTCTATACTGCTTTTAGAAACAATTGCTTGTCTGGGTTTAGTGCCTCGAAAAATCTTAAATCCACACCGTTATATGAAATTATTCCATCAGTATTCAATGCCTTTTCTGTGCTTAAAATTTGCTACATTGTGGTATTGGAAACGTCAACGATTACTACAGCGGCTTGCTTTGTGTCACCACATTCAACCTGCATTGCAAAATGTCGATACAGTACACATGGTACATGTAGTTGCTTTATAACAATCTTTGCAGTGCTTGGTGAATATACTTCTCAGAAGGATCTTGAATTGAGAAATGACCTTAATGTTTGTGATGACCACTGTCTTCTGTGCTGTTGCACACATCTCTGTTTAATATGCCACTATTATTAGTAATGCACATTAACTGCTACTTATACATGTGCAAACATGTTGTGCACCTGTGATACATTTGGAACAGAAATGTATTTATACATTGATGTTGACATGGTTGATGTATGTGTGTAAACACATGTACATGATGTATATACCGGTATTTATTTGGAATGAAATGTGGCACATGTATATATGCAATACAAAGGATCAAACACAATTATTACAGTAAGATTAGTACATTCTAGATGTACATAGTACTGATCCAGGCCTGCTTCCATGGATCACCTTTAAACACACAAATAATTCATTAGCACATGGTGACTGGTCCATAGATATACATGATATACACAACATAATATGATATATACAAGATATACCCCCCAAATCATTTTCTGATTCCAAAACTTAAAAAAAAATTGCCATGCTGATTGATATATGAAATATTGCCGAGGAGTTTCTCATATGTAGCCTATGCTTTATATATCTTGCTTTTTTATACACATACATGTATATACCAGTAATACACGCGGCAAGTGTAGATCGACCTGGGAAAGCCTCCGCTTAGTTCTTGTAGTTACAGCAAGAACAACTTTTTAGCTTATTTTTCCATTGCCCTTTTGCAAATGTGGCTATCTTCAGTCCAAAGGATGTACAATGGCCCTAAGACCGCCTGAGAAAAAAGATCTCAGCAGCAGGCCAGGAGTTTGAAAATACTCAAGTCTCAATTTGTAACTTAAGTCACCGGTCGAGCAATATTATTGGCTTAAAATATGATTTAAGTCAAAACATAAGACTTAAGTATTTTGAGAATTCCATCCCAAAATTAAGGCCAGTTAATTAATCAACCAAAAGGTTACAGGCTATAGTGCTATTTAAGACAACCTCAGAATTAAGAATTATTATTACTTTGACCTTCAGCATGGGTGGTCTTAAACCACAGATACCACTGTATGTTTACTTGTTTTGCTTGCTATAGCCTCACAAGCTTGTGTAGATATCTAGTTTCGGACTTTAACATTTGTTGTACAGTGTAGTCATCAAATTGAATAATAACTGTTTGAATTGGTCATCACATTCATTAAATGTTAATACGAGTACATTGTAAGATTTATTTTATCTTTTCAGTATTTCAAAAATGATTTTACAGATTTTGTAGATGTTACTGGTCCTAGCCATTCGATTCTTATGTCATACCAAGGCCAGAGTTCTGAAAAATAGTACTTGAGACTAAATTTTGACTTGGGTCAGGATCTCAGCCAATCACAATGCTCAGATTTGCTGGCTAAAATCAAAACTTAGACTTAAGTTTTTTTTTTCAAGATCTCCTGTCCATATCCACTTGTTAAGTAAAAATCATCTTGCTTCTCTAAGGTTTATTGCAGTAACCATGGTAACAATATCCAATAAAGTATAGATATGTATGCTTCAAGTATATGCTCACATGTACACGTGCAATGTGTATGTCAACGGATTCTCAAATCAGTGATTTTAAACTTGATAATTTTCCCAATATTCCAGATGATTTCCATGAGGACCTCCCTGTGCGAGGGTCGTTCGGTAAGCCTGCCTGGTTTGACAAGGTCAAGTCTGAGTATTGGGCCTGCCGGGAGGGAGTCTGCCTCATAGACATGTCAACCTTCACCAAGTTTGAATTGAGGGTAGGTTGACTTCATTGGCCATATCTATATTCCCATAGCCTAGTGGTTAGAGTGTCTGCTTGGGGCACGGGAGGCCGGGGTTCGATCCCCTACCACGTCATACCAAAGATGTAAAAACTGGGAGGTTTGCGCTTCTCAGCTTGGCTATTGGCATTAATGAATTAGGCAACGGACTGACTGGCTTGGAGTCAGTATAATTGTCTCCGTGATTCCTTTCTGCTCACCTGTGGTGGAATTGAGTCGGTGGCTTGGCATCCGAAAACTATCGGGCGTAGATCGCTTGATCCAAACAGGACAGGTAAAAATCAACTCACCACACTTACACCCGCATACACTGCATACACACCGAATCCAACTTGCAGTCAGTGATATGATCTAGACAGGTTGAAAGTTGGCTGATGAAGTTCGCGAGAAGACTAAGATAGCTCCCAAAAAGGAAGCAAAACTTCAGCTCTGTACTATCATATTTACATCAGAATTAAGACCACAGGGCCATAAATCCAGCGATTCACCATACAGTGTATTACGGCACTTTTACCGTAATTTTCCGAGTTCTTTTGTAACAACCGAGTTCCCAACTGATAACCAGTAAGATCAAAGGAAGTTTAAATGAACTATTTATTAATTAT
>JAAUYG010270487.1_pt1 | contig 24997 bp, 19 predicted proteins | sample 7278091 | NCBI WGS metagenome assembly JAAUYG01 (sample SAMN14350201, study PRJNA611818) | marine sediment metagenome | isolation source: surface marine sediment (0.6m) | place: French Polynesia: Moorea | collected 2018-08 | reverse complement strand
ACAGCCCTGTGGTACTCTGCTCGAGCTCTACGCATTACATCAGCCACGGCAGCGTTACGTGCCGTGGATGATGTAATGCGTAGTTATGATGTAATTACGTTAAACATTAGTTCAGACAAAAAAAATATTATTAGTGACCCCTTCTCTCGGCTTCGCATGTCATTACAGTGAGCCTGGATCGCTGGAGGAGTAGACATTCCTGCTTATCTGCTTATGGAGCACTGCCATCACAAAGGCATGCATGGAGGAGTGTAACTGGTACATGTATGTGTTTCCCTCGGGTGTCCAGGCACGTTACAATCACACACAAAGCCGAGCGAAATGTACATGTAGCTTTAATTCATTGAACAATTGTTGTTTATACAGCGGATGTGCCCACATTTTAAAGAAAAACATGTACATGTGCATGTACATTGACATCAATGGGAAATGATATGAGAAAGATGGGTGCAACAACGAAATGTGTCACCTACCATCCTTTCTAGTTGTTGACAGAATATTGCCATTAGAAAGAACGGAAGGAAGGAAGGAAGGAAGAAAGAAAGTAACCTACAAAGATCAAACGAACTTCTTTTACATGTACTGTATCGTGCATTGTGAAGTGAAGTTTTCGTGTGTCTTAAATTTTTGCAGCAACAGACCCAAGATGTCGAGTGATCTCACCCGGCTGAAGTGCAGCCTGAGGAAGTGTATCCAGGGCGCACTCGAACCCGAGATGGCTCGGGTCGAGGTCAAGTCGTTCGAGGTGTCCGAGAACGACTCCGACCATATGGAGGTGGGGTGGATGGAGAACGGGGAGGCCATGTTTCACGACATCTGCTGGAAGGCCGTCATGGACTCCCAGAAGATCGACAACCCGTTCCGATTGTGTCCAGTCGAGAAGGAGATGGTGAAAGAAGCTAAGAAGACGGCGGAGTATTTCGACTCGGCAGAACGGGTCAAACACGAAGCACGGCGGATCGCTGCAATGTTGAAAACTGCCGACTATGGGATGGTGTTTACTGGTAAGACACAAGTCGTAGCGCAGTTATGCGACAACCAGAAATGTATGACTCAGATATCATAAAATTGTTTGCGAGGGGTGCAAGCATCGTTCTTGCATCGGATTTTTGATTGCATTTTGATTACACTGTGTTACAGTGACTTAATAAATTTTCTTATTCTGTATGCAGAAAGTATGAGGGAAATGTACATGTAGCTGCCAAAGCATGATGCGGTTCGTGGTAGTACGTGTACTAGCGAATCCAGTTGGAGCCATGTTGCAGCCAGTAGGCTGTGCAGAGACTGCAGACCTATCATGAATCCATAACGCTCTTGTTCTTCTGTAAATGTTGCCACGGATAGTGGAGGCATATGGTAACCTTTCTCACGATGCTGTTTATACCAGGAGCTGGGATATCAACTTCGGCTGGCATCGGCGACTTTCGTGGAAAAGCCGGAAAGTGGACGGAAAGGGACCGTGAGAAAATTCATGGTTAGTACAATGGTGCTGTATACATGTCGGGACACATGTACACTATGCATCACTGTGTTTGCATTATTTGTGGAACGTTGAATTAAAGCATTTAAAGGTTTGGTTGTTTTTTATGTACTACATGTAGGTTTCATCAGTCTGATTTGTTAGCATGTAAGTTAAGCCGCTGTCCATCTTGTAAAAAAAGGAGACACAACAAGAGATTAAAAATGTCTCTCATTTTGAATCGGCCATTTTCTGCTATTATAAATAGACGAGGGTACGACCCTAACGACCCTTCTACATGTATATATCAGGGAGTCCAATGCAATATCGATGCTCAGCTCGTCTAGTAATTTTACCAACTTTATGCAATATCTGCTGTAAAAAACGGACCGTGCCTCATGTTAGGACACATCTACAGCTTTAATATTGAAAATGGCATGTGAATACTTTCATGCTAGTGCATGGTGTGGCACGTTGTAACATGGCATAACGGGTCTTTACATTTAGTGTGTGTAGTTCATTCACAGAGAAGAAACAGACGATAAGTGGGGTAAAAATAGAAGAAAGAAAGAAAGGAAGAAAGAAAGAAAGAGAAAGCAAGAAAGAAAGACGAAAAATGCTAAACAAAGACAAAAATGAAAGATTTATTCATGCGGTCTTGTAGTAAAAATGCATGTAAAAGCTCTAGGAGTAAAAGTAGGCCCATGGGCAAAGAGAAATGTTTATATAGTTAACGACCGTAAATTATGTACAATGTATAAAGCAACATAGTAAGTATTCAACAGGTTCTGTTTAGATATGAGGATATTTCCATATAGGTCACTCTTTGGTTTGCACTCGTCTATTTAGATATGGGGTTATTTCCATATAGGTCATGGTTTTGCACTCTTTTACTCCCATTACTCCCAGGCGTGAGTAAGCACAATCACAAGCGGGATCTGGCGTTCGAGAAATTCCGTCCTACATTCACACACGAGGCTATCTACAAGCTGATGCAGCTCGGCCACATCAAGCACATCATCAGCCAGAACACGGACGGCCTGCACCGCCTGTCCGGGGTGGCCCGGGACAAGATCTCCGAGCTCCACGGTAACTCGTACGTGGAGAAGTGCGAGAAATGTGGCGCCCGTTATGAGCGGCCGTACGCTGTACGCCGAGTGAAGAGCGGCAAGGTGACGCCTAGGATCTGCGTACACTGCCACTTCGACCATCGTACTGGCCGCCAGTGCGAGAGAAAGGTAATGGGATGGGATGTAGTAGCCTGTCATTTAAAGGAGTCGTCCTACTGGAGTTACTTTGCTTTATACAAAGACTAAGACCAGCTTTTCTTACTCACTGAAAAAAATCTTCATGCCAGAGCCTATTATCTGAATATACCAAGAACAAACAATTCGGTTCCGTCGGTTCTCCACACAATTCGTGATCAGTCAGTGGTTTACGTAGCTGTTATAAGTTCGGGTTACTCCGAACCGGTCCCACTTGTGTCATGTATAGTAAATGAATGGTTGCACAATTCTTATAGGTCCTATAATATCAACACACTACCGGTATTCTGCATTTAATAGGCACATGACTTATGTATGTACATGTAGCTCAGACATTTGGCAGTCTTCATATGGCATCGCAGCAATGTACATGTGCGCACACGTCCTACACGGTTCCCTGTCTGATTCGCATCTTCCAGGGCTGTGACGGTTCCCTTATGAACACCATCATCAACTTTGGGGACAGCCTAGAGAAGAAGGTCCTGTCCACGGCCGAGGAGCACGCCAAACGTAACGACCTGATGCTGTGCCTGGGTTCCTCTCTGCGGGTCACCCCGGCCTGTGACCTGGTCGAGATGGGACAGGAACCCCTCCGACTGGCTATCTGTAACAGGTACGGCATGGGGATAGTTAGCCGGAGACAACGTCCCTAGCTCTAACACATGTACACATCCTCATAGTGTTGCTCAACAGTATCAAAAAGTGTATTTGAGCTGGGAACGTCGTCCCCGTCTAGGGGACAGTAAGACATGTAGTCCAACAGAATTCCATGCGGACATGTACACATGTACACTTCCTGATAGTGTTGCTCAACAGTATCAGAAAGTGTATTTGAGCTGGGAACGTCTTCCCCGTCTAGGGGGACAGTAATACATGTTGTCCAACAGAATTCCATGCGGACGCCAGTATTTTTTCGCAATAGTGGCCTTATAAAGGCCAAATGATACGGAGCAGCGAAAGATAGGTTTCCTGGACTTGGTGATAGTAATCTGGTAATGGTAGTAACCCGGGGAAGCTCTCGGGTGTCTGCGTGTAACGTTAGAGCTTTTAAAACATGTGTTCACTTTCGCTCACGGGCAAGTTCCCCAATCCAGCATTAGTGCGCTCTGTCTGGTCAACTAGAAGTTCTCAGATATGCAAGTTACTGCATGTACATGTAGTGTTCCATGGGCAGGTGGCTGTATTGAATTGAATGGTTAACAAAGGTTAACAAATAATAATTCATACATGTAGCTGACGCTTTTAAGGTCTACGTATCTACATGTTTATGTGCATATATACTCACTTAGGCATGCTTTTTGCACCGACGTCTAGTTTGTTGCTCTTCCAGACAGCCGACACCGTTCGACAAGCTCTGCTATTTGACGCAGAACCACGAGCAGAACGGGTCGCGCGTGTTTGCGGACTGCGACCAGCTGATGAAGGAGGTGATGCAGTGCATGCTGACAGAGGAGCAGTTAGAAGAGTGGCAGGGAGACCGAGAGAATCGACTGGCCGAGTACGACAGGGTCAGGCAGCCTCAGGACTAAACACAGCCCCCTCTCCCCAAAACACACACACGCCGGACCCAGACATAACACTGAATGTCGGCAAAACGCGCTGGGCAGGCCTATTGCTTTAATGGTGGTCAATAGTAGGCAAAATACGACGGTTAGAACCGTTCGTTCCTATTCCTAACATTGTCGTTGTTTATTAAAATAGGGCATTTTTGGGGTGACTGTGTATGTCCTTTGTCACATGCTATGTCGTGGAGCCATTGTAAGTCCATTCTGCAGCGTTTATATTTGGACTTTGCTCAATTAATATATTCATGGTTGTATGAAGTTCTTTTGTCATAACTAGCCAAGGGTGTTTCAATGTTTGGGGGCAGATATACATTGTACATGTACATGTATGCTTAAAATGCAGACAGGTGGTTTCCGTCACATTGCTGTGTATTTAGCTACGGAGTTGTAACTAAGCGCTGTTTATATATGTAGCGGTTATACAACTTAAGACGATAATTCAAAGCAACAGAATTCTGCAATGGTACAATGTATGTACAAGTGGCTTACATCAACAAGCATCGACAAGATACGTTTGGAGTTACTTCATGTACATGTATGTTGTCTTTTTCTCTCTGTGGAGTTGTACAGTGTACATTTACATTGAAAATATTGTCAAAGGTAAACGTTATGATAACTACACTGAGTACTTTATATAATATGAACGGAATCTGCCAGAACCTTGTTTTTAAGTTTGCTTGCAGAACCTGGGCATTGTGAACGATTTAAATTTCACGAAATATTTTATAAGCTATTTAGTACTACTGTAGAATTATCCGTCTCTCAAGTGTGCCATATTATCCTAAGCTTGTCTCCAGCTATTTTGCCCGGCGACCATACATTTATTATCTATTCCAGTTGTGTCTGTGTGTAAACTGTTACATATAAATTGTGGCGAAGACTTAGGCAGAATTTGTTTTTATGGGGTTATGGGAAGAGTTGGCTAGCGCTTGCCTTGCCTCCTATCTGACGGGTTCATGTAGGGACTTGTTGCATTCCACACCATAAAGCTGTGTGATGTTTTACCGCACTGCAGGTCATATCGTGTAGTACTTAGGTTTAGAGAAGGCTTTTTCGTTTGTATTTCTTGTTGAATATTGTGAAAGGTGGCCATATCAGAACTGACTGTAAGTTAATGTGGGGCGCCATTTTATGCATAATGTATAACATGTGAGATTGTTAGCTGCAGTGGAATGTACTGGGTGCAGAATCTAACTTCTATATTGGTTTTCCAAAATGTGTGGAACTATTTTTGTTTCGCAGTCTTAGATTGAGTTCCCTGGCAGGCAATTTGATGTCCATAGCATTTTCAGTTGTGAGCTTTCTATTTTGCTGTTTTGAAGTGAAATGTGGAATTTGCAAAAGACTGAGAAGAATGGTACACAGGGGCACTATGCCCAGGTATATGTGTTGTGTAGCATTGTTAATAAAGGTGCATGCAGACCTTAATGTCGTGATGTACCTATGTAATAGGTCGTCTAGATCACCAGAAGCGGATATTTTGTGGAGAATATCTTGGCAACTTTGCCCTTCTATTGTTCTTTCTCAGAATGGGGTAAAAACAAAATGTTCGTGATCATCACTTTTCTGTGTCATATCACTGGCTCAGTGAACAGTTACATTTAGGAAGGCTAGACTATGGTCAAATCTGAGTCCTGTACTTTGCCCTCGCTGGCTCTCCAGCATGTGTCATTGTCATTAGATGCTGCAATGTCTTTGTAATGTATCAGGCTTTGGTTAACAGAGTAGTAACACAGAGAACTCTGCTGGACACACAACCTAGTGTATGCTAATTAAATAGAATCTGTTTTGAAAAAAAAACAGTAGTTTTAGTGTAGGGGGTTGGGCCCAAATGCCTTAAGCTCTGAAACGTCTTTGTGGTCACCACTTGTACATGTACATATGTCGTCATTGAAACTCGTTGAGAACAATAATAGATGTTATATGTGCGTAAACTGTACACATCATGTACGTGCTTGTGTATCTTTATCATATGTCATTATGTGGTTAGCCAAATGTCTGTACCATACGTCATGGCGTTGAAATCTTACTCTGGTGCTTGTCCTGGTACTTGTCTCTGTTCAGTCTCGTGTCCGTTCGGTGCTTGGTGCCATTATATCTCTCCGAAACATTTTCACATAGTGTATTTGTGTCCTCAACCCCCGGCTGAACTAAGATGCATTATTTCCTTAGTCATTCTAGATCTGAAAGAATTATCCCAAATGAACTACATAAGAACTTGCTGCCTGTACACGTCAGCTTTATAGGTAATATCTTCTGCAGGAATTGGCGCTTTCTAACTACACGTACATGTTTTTTATCGTGGATTCATTGAATAGAACTAAGCAGAACCCTGGGATCAAAGTAGAATCATCTGCCACCGTTACTTGTTGCTTTTCCTCTAGTGCATCTAGCAGCGTTAATGTTTTTTTGTTGTTGGCCCCTTTCAATTTTGTTGCGTCTTGGTGCTCCTTATAGCCAGGGAAGTTCCCTCTGATCGTTGTAGGTGTCGCTGACACCCACACGTCTTGTTCTGCACACTCGTTGTCTAGTGCTGCTGTGCTTGCTTTGCCATACTAAATGAAACTATGAAGATGCTTAAAAGCATTCAGATAACATTTGTTGGTCTTTGAGACTGGGAAACCGAGCCCAAAGTAGCCCTATGTGTATATTATAAAAAAGTTGGAATGTTTAGGCTGCATGTTCATGTATTGACTGTATACATATTAAGCACAGATCTTGCCCAGCAAGTGTGTGTTTATTATCGATTTTTGACATTTACCCAGATGTTGTGGCCTTCAGAAAAAGCAGGCTTTCAATGCATTAGAGAAACGGTATTGGCTTCTTTTATGTGCCTTTCTTTGTTCCAAACCTCGGTAATTATAGTTCTTGCTTGCCTGCGTTATCCAGACACATAGCGTCCTATTGTATGAAACAACGCTTCCTTACATGCATGTAGAATGGTGCTTGTTTAGGTGTGTGGCCTCTCGGTCAGTCACTCGTTTCAAGCTCTTACATTTTGGGATTTTTGTCACTGTACTCTCCTGTCGGTTTGCCTTTCTTTGTTCCCATTTGACTCTGTTCTTTCACCTGTTGTCCAGACTCTTTAACCATCTGGCCCCCATCTTCCTGTCTCTTTGATCCGGATGACAGACTGGGATTTCCCCAATGACGCCAGGACGTCATGGACGCCCGGGACGTTGGTGCTACGCAACAGCGCGGGGGAGAATCCCGTGTGTAAAAAATATTATAACAATTTTGTTCAATATTACTACGAATACGTACGTATAAGCGTTAGGTCAATGGGGCCAGACGGACGGTGGGTGACAGTTGCGACACAGCCGTACAGTAGCTTATTTCCCGGAGGATATTAAACCACACACACATACATACAGCGCTCGGTGACACTACAGTATAGCGCCTGTACTGTGCTGTAGCAGTTATGAATGTTTCCTGGATGTAACTGTTTTGTACGAATAATTTATTGCTAATAAACTAGCATTTTGCACAGCAAAGCATGAATTGGGCTTTGGTGGTTGATTTACATATTCATGATATTGTATTGTAGGAATCGTACTTCCCTTCCTATTAAGACACCCCCCCCCCCCCCAAGAGCAACCCGTGAAGGAAAACAACAGAAACTCGCTGAATTATACGTTTGATTATTTGGTAACCTGTTTTCATCGAATGGCAAGAATTGCACACAACATCTCTAAAAATAACACGTTGACAAAAATGACAGTGTGACACAGTGTACGCACATGATAACCTACAAATGGAGACGCACGGATCTACTTATACACTCGGGAATCTGACGCCTGATTCACTCCCGATTGTATGCATTACTACATGTACAATGTATGTCGGGTTGTGCAATACACTGTTTTTCGCAGTGAAGGCTGCTTTGCTTGCTAACCTGACCGAGCCTGACGTCCACGAACCCGAACTTTCTTCGAGGCAAGATATAAAAAACAAGGCCATTAACAAATCTGGCAACATTTGTTCATGATCAACATGCGACCTATATATATAATTGTGCGGATCTATATTTAAAAGTACATGTTGAAAAATAAACGACAATGAATCATTAACGAAAGATTCGAACCTCATACACGCGGCATTGTAGACCTTACTGTGAAAGTTTACATGGCTAAGCAGATCGCTCCTGTTATAAATTAACAGCCGTTTAAAATTCCCGTTTAAATTTAAATGTTTTCGTCACACGAGTGTTACAACTGATGAAATCATTCGCTTAACATATACAAATGCATGCCTGTCTGCATTTACACTATCAGCCAAAATGGTTGTCACACATATATGCAATTGGTATTTTTTGTCTATACCCTTCAAAGTCTCAGTAAAAATTAATTTGTCTGAGTAGCAGAACATTTAAAAACAATGTATGCGACTCCTTAATTACGAATAGTTACGTTGTTTGGCTGAACCTTGAAAATTCTATTCAAAATTGTACATCTAATAATGCATGTGATAACCATTTTGGCCGCTAGTGTATAAGATGCGACGCTTTCCTGACAGGAAATTCCTGTAATATCTGATTCTCCCTATACATCGTGTATGTGACCACGCCACGAGATAAACATTCCCCTGGCAGCTTACATCCCTACTGTGCTATTAAAGGCTGTGTGCAGTGTCACGGCCAGCTCGTTATTCGCATGGCTATACTGATAAAGAAGAGACACATCACATCGGCACTACACGCATAGCATAATGACTTAACGTTTGCTTATTAATGTGCTTGTTGCCTTCCGGGAGCTACCTGAAACGCTATGCCAAAATCTGAAATTGATAACAAAATGTACATTTTAAGCTGTGGTAGACTGTCACAGTGGTTCCTTGTGGTTCCTGCGGCAGCGTTCTGCCGACAGGGGAAGAATTCAAAGTGTGAAAAATAAAAGACTCGTGCATGATTAAAATTCTAAACTTACACCAGCCTAAATTGAAGATATTTTACAGTGGCAAAAATAAGCATAACGGCAAGTTAGGGCAGTTGCGTGATATACTACGACCCCTTGGGTCCAGCACCAGTAAACTTTACCGCAATATAAAAATACATATTCACTATAGAGATCGCAGGGATTATGCGCTGGAAAATACATTGTACACAAGAGGGTAGACTACTTTTCGACACTATACGCCACAGAAACACCGCACATCTCTCAGACCACGCGCATGTACACATTTAAACTGAAATACTATAGTAGCACACCCCTTGTTGTATATGCACATTGTACATTTGTTTTTCGCGTTCGGATTTGATGCAACAGACAAATACCGATGCAGAAAATTGCCTCATATTACATGATTAACGTGCAGCGAGCACATTCAAGCATTGCCAACGTCTTTTATTCTTTCTGTGTAGCCACGTCACATGTATGTATGTAAACGTTTTTGCCACTACCACTACCGGTAATCTGATTTGTAATTATATGAACAACACTCATTTTAGGCTTCTACCAGGGGCTGTCATTTAACCCCCAGTGTCGTACATTGTATGTAACAAACCTGTTTATATACATGTATGTGACTAGTATATTTTGCCATGGTACCCTAACTTTTTTTCTGTAGAAGGGCAAGTACAAATCACCATTTATCCATGACATTGCACACCCGACCCAATTAATGCTAATATTGTGACCACGGTTTCCACCGGGAGTTCACTTCGCTGCTGAAACACGGCACCTGTCCTGGTTCTCCTCGTCCGCACAGGTACCTCCAGTCACAGCAATGATGTCCTTACATTCTTGCTCAGCTGTGAATGCTTTGAGATCCGTGGAACCGTTCAAAAACACCTCGCCGCCGCCTCCCGTTTCTGTTGCCGACTTCACACCGTCCGGCGGCCGATCCTCCCCGGATGAAGCCTCGCTGTCGTTAACGGCCGGACTTCCGGCGATATCTCTATGACTGGACGCAGACGACTGTCGTGACCTGGTTTTGCTCCCTGGCTGTAGAGGCCGACGCTTCGCCTCGTCCTTCTTCCACTTCATCCGTCGGTTCTGGAACCAGATTTTGATGTGGCGCTCCGTGAGGCTCAGCAGGTTGGCCAGCTCTATCCGCCGAGGACGCGCGATGTATTTGTTGTAGTAGAATTCCTTCTCCAGCTCCAGAAGCTGTGCTCTAGTGTACGCCGTCCGGGTACGCTTGTTTTCCTCGAACGTCTGGAACTTGGCCCCTGGAACCCAAAGAAAATCACGTCACGGTAAGTACCGCACCTGTGTGGAATATATATAACGGTATTACGTTTCTCTCCTTTATTTTTGTATAAATCCTTTTTGTTTTCTTTACTTACATACCGCATGCACTATCGATTTACAATTTTGGGTGTACCATTTGGAATGGAAGGGTTTGTTTACCAATCTTGTAACTGAATATGGTAATTAAAAGACTCACCCACATTGTTTTTATCTGCAGTGTGTGCTAGGCAGATGGATTTTCACTGTGAGAGTTTTAAGAAAATAAAACAATACCAACTGTGTACGTGTGTGACAGCCATTTTCCCCAATAACGTACATGTATGTCTGTGAAAATGTAGAATATTTAATTCGTTTGGGATGGACTGGTCAAAGAATTTATCTATATCGACGTGTCATTCATTTGTGCAAATGTTGCGCTAAGCTAATAGTAACCGGTAAATACATTCACGTAAAAAGTTACATTTACGGTATAATGTAAATAAATCTTTACCCTCACTCTACGTGCACATGTACACGTACACTCTTCGTGTACATGTACACGTACACGTGTGTTCAGTACTTGTTTCATTTTGAAAAAAAAATCTTGTTCAAATATATCCAGAATTCCCAAGATTTTCAGAATATTGCAATCAACTGATTACATGATAAGGAGTGTCCAGAATTCTGTATTTTTGCACATTTCTTTGCATCACGCAAACGGCCTTTGATGTGAGGGAGAGGGTGGAGGGTCATGTCAGTCACGTGTCCAGTTTGAGAATGGGCGCGTGGCACTAGACAATCCGGTGTTACTGTGTCACTAAAGGATTAACTCTAGATTTGTTTCATCGTACACTTATCACTACTATTTATCTGAACAAATTTGGAGGTCAAGGACAAAATCCCAGCCAGTATACACTGTTTACTACAAATTGCAATACTGTGGTTGAATTTTTCGCACACTACTACATGTAGATGACTTTTTACAATCAAAGCCTAATATTCTGATTTTCAATGCATCTAAAGTCAAATCTTATATCACATGTTGATATTCATACGTGAGAACATGTTTTTTTTAATAATTTTTGTTCTGCAATCATAGATCTAGGTTAGAGAACTGACCATAAGGAATTACAGTACTACATTGTAAGACAGAAGATGAGTGCCTGCAGAGAACAAGACATACAGTTGAACCTGACCATTGACCGTTTAACTGTTTCCAATGTTAAACGTCATATTACATTTTGAAATGTGAAATCCAATAGCCCCCAGTGGTGCAGATATCTTTAGCTAACTCTCTTTGAAGCCCGATCCCCCGAGGCAATTTTTTTCACACTTGCATGATAAACTATGTCCAAGTATCAGTTGATTAACAACATGTATGCATGTATGGAAGATGTTTTTGAATCTGTGCAATAGGTTTTGAGACGTCAATTTTATAATTTTTAAATTTTGAACATGTGTATGTATTATTTGTAGATCCTGTCACGATAAGCGTCTATGATACCTTGTGATGATCTAGAGGATAACCTCACAGCTGTCCTGGAAGACCACTGTTGAATTAAATATTTACTCCGATATATATATTTTGAAGAAAATTAAGAATGTCTGCGGAAATGGGAAACTGTTTTTTTATTCACACAAAAATTAAAAAAAAAAAAAGATCTGAGGAGTAATGACGATGGGCTGTGAAAGCTAAAACGTGAACAAAATTCCGTGCAATGGAATGTGGTGTAAGTATTCTTTCAGGATAAGCATTTTGATGTTAAAATTATTATGTCAGATACTCATTTTAACGAGTCATTTTACATAACATTCACCTCTCTATGCAAGCCCTTCAATAATTCCTGTTGAGACAATACAATACATGTACATTACATTTTAATTTATAATAATTTCTATTACGGCTTGTTGAACGACAAGGTTTAATAGATAGACCAATGGACGAATCACTGGCACGCACCACAATTTATTCTTGAACTCGTTCTACAAATATATCATGCTATACATGTACATTATACGACCATTTAGACACATAGTGCGTACCTTAAGCATTACATATATATATCCGAAATAGTATAATATGTCTATGTACACGAAATGCCCCAAGAACAGTCAATTTTGGCGGTTGATCACTATGTTGGGCACTATTGATCCCCACGGTATAGACCACCGTCGATAAAAGCGTTCATTATTTTGTTTCCCAAAAGTAAATAATAAAAATAATAAAATAGTAAATAATAAAATTAGTTATAGCAACAGGCCAAGAGCATTGGCAACGCCGCACACCATGCCAGAAAGACCACGTCTTCTTTGAGTGTTTTGGTTGTGTTGGGTGGGTGGGTGGGTATTACAGTGATATAGGCATACTCTTCTATTGTATAAAACTGGGTCAAACTACATGTATGTTGCAGTTATACCGCACAATTAAAGAAACTGCTCGCTGGTCCCGGTTTTCTTCAGCTGGATAACAGTTAAACTGGAAATATCCTGTTGTGAACTGAATTTCCGGATGCTGGAATCCATCTTAAAGAATGTCGTAACTAAATATAGAAATAAAAAGGCGAACGATTTCATTGATTTCGTTACACGATATGGATAGAACGGTGCAGAAAGACGCCAAAGCACAAAGCGGAAGTCACTAAAGGTCACTTCGGACATCGTTGCCTGGTGTCGCATCAGACTATGCGAAATTATGGTAAAAAAAATTCAGATCTAGACTATAATGATATGCCTAGAATAGGTTGTCAAATGGATTTCATATTTGTGTGGTTTAAGCACATACATGTCAGTGTTCTCCAGACGATATTTTTCTTTTCTTTTTTTTTTTACTCTGTAGTCTATCTTTATCGAAGAGAAAACAGGGATTTGTCGGAAACAGTATTCGAGTGCTTCCATATATTAAAAACATGATGTGCTTCGAAAAAGATACAGTTGGTTTAAGTCACTTGTTTGATTTTAGTCCTTTCCCGCATATAAGTCAATCGATACTTTTGTTAATGTCTCTCCGATAAGGCATGCAAATGTATTTAAAGCAGCCGGCGTCTGCTTTTGGGCACTCCCTAAATCCTTATGTCAACATCGCCGTAATGACCAACTACAAATTTCCTAGCTGCCGTCTATGTGCCACTCCTGTCACCCTTCGTCTGCTGCTCCCGCAATCTTCCCGTTAGACCTGCCCCTCACAACGTTTATTCTGCCCGCGTAAATTGCTTATGTTATCTTCTGCAAACACGTCCGCGTGCACTGTTGACCGCGCGTTGACAAGCTGCTATATGTGTGGTCTATTGTCTCGTTTTAGTAGCTCATCCGCTAATTTCAAGTACACCCATAACAGCGGCAACTCGAAGTCCCTTGCCTGACGGCTAAGGTCAGGACAGAAGTTGCTATTGAGCGTTCTCACGCCAGTTGTAAATGTCCAATAGATCTACTTTACTACTGGCACTGGTTCGTTTCCATTCTATCGTTGATGCTCAGAGACTCTGGCGCAGGAAAATATAATCGAAGTTTTTGGTGTCGACGGTCTCTTGTATGTGATATAAGTGCAATAGGGTATGGTAAATGTAATTTTAACCCATGGGTGGAGATAAATAGATATTTAAACTGTAGGACATACCAAGAGGATAGAGTATTTCTATTAAAGACTTCGTACGAACTACGTTCTTATGCAATAAATTGTCTGCTTTGCAGGACTTCGGGTATCAAAAGGGTTAAACTTCGCGGGGAATTTCACATCATACAGATAAATATTAAAACAGTAGTTGTAACCCGGCTTAGCGTATTCAACGGAATGGCGAAACCAAATGACGAAATGAAATGACGAAACGAATGACGAAAGAAAATACCGTAAAACTTCTAATAAGCGTCTGGCCTCTAATAAAATCCGCAGCCGGGTGTACGAGGATACTCAATTTGAAAAATGCATCTAATACTATGCCTGTAATAAGCGCCTGCCTCCAATAGCAGCCGGGTCTACGGCATGTCTGAAATTTATTGCCGCCTGGACGCTTATTAGAAGTTTTACGGTAATACAAGATATGACGAAACGAAATAGAGGACGATATACTGGACTCTGTGCAGAGGCCGTTTTACAAGTATTTATATTTCACGATTGGGCAACGCAGTAGGTTTCAAACCACAATAATTGACACTGGCTCATTGCATGTACTTTTATCGATTAAGCATATTTTATTGTTATTGATTCTCCTTTTGTCTCTCGCAATATCCATGGTTTGCTTTTCCATGTCTAGTGGCCTGAATTTCCGGGGTGGGGGGTGGCATGCTGTATCAGTATATGTAGCATGGCAACGCTGGCTTGGTAGAATTGCGGAGACATAACTCAAATTTCAGCCCCTTTTATTTCTGAAAAAATAGACCTGTATGTACATGTGTAATATGTCAGCACCGAAATTCTTAGTAGGCTGGGCAAAACTATTCCCGAGTGAGCGAAAAACGACATGGAGACCCTATGATATATAGTTTTAAATCTATGCTATTCAAGTCACTTTTATCTTGATTGCCGTAATTTATTGACAGCAAGTCTGAAACGTTACTACATAAACCTGGGTAGAAAACAAGAGGTGCGTGCGCCTTGAGGTTCACCGTGACAACTAATCAGCCAGTTTAATCGTGAATATCCTCACACCAACAACTCCTAATTGTATAAGGTCAATGAAATTATCAGGTTCTCTGGGCCTCTGACTCCAGCATATATTTTATAAATCTACCAAATAAGCGAGCCGATAGTCACAAGTAAACTGGAAAGTTTTGTTGCAAATAAATTAACTTACCGGTACATAACTTGCGCAAAATGATGCCAAAATCACATTGAAGCATCTATAGCGAGATACATGTAGTTAATCCACAGGTTTGAGACAAGGAGTTCAGTTTTTCCTTCCGTCCGTTTGCTTTACATTTAATCATTGTCGAGATCATGCAAGTTTTCATGTTCCCATTCACCGCAATGTTAAAAGGGCTTGCTGTTACCATACTGAACATTACTTCAAGATAGTTGACTTTCCAAGTGGCTATGGAAGAGGACTGCCTTAAAGTACACTTGCACTTATTTATACCAGATGATTTCATCAACCAAAAAAAGGCGTGTGGTAGACAACAAACCTCTGGAGGGTGAGGTGTAGATATATGTACATGTACCTAAATATCTTAACCATCCCATGGTGACATATTATTAGCAAGAGTCTTGTGAGCAGTCGTCCGAGTGAAGCAGGGACAATTTGGCAAGTCAACCCAGGAGCGCATTTTGTCCTGTAATCGCCATGTATCCGCAACTATACGCACAGGAGAGGTGAGATTGTGGTTTATGACGATGAGGAGCCAAGTGCACTTGCATTCTTGGCGTTCACCATATTAGACATTATAGGTACTATCGCCCACCCCTTAAAAGCCTTACATTGCCGCTGCCTTGGTTATTTTAGAGAAACGATTGTCCCATAAACAAATAGAGTTATCTAAAGAATAACAACTTTAATGGTGATGTATGTAGCATATTTATAGAAACACCCTGCTGCTGTAGTACTAAATGTATGCGCGGAATTCACCCATTCGTTAACCACAGCAGAAATATCAAAACATCGTTTAATATATATATATAAATGCAAATTCATATAACCTAAAGACATCAGTTTGTGTGAATGTATCTTTTTACTCTCGTGTGAATATTTGGAAGCTTCAAAATTCCAGATGTCACATGATGGTGTACAATTAACCATTTCCGTTTATGTGCCGTACAAGCAGCAATTTCCGCTTTTTCCATGATTTCCGTTTTTTCTTGCCACATAAAGGCCTGTGTGAAAATTATTCATAGCACCACCAGTGTCAGGAGCCAGGGTAACTTTTCATATAGGCTTGTTTTATTAAGTATATCGGTCAATATTAGTAATGTTTAGTGTATGTCAGTTGCTGATAACATGTCTGGGAGAATGTGCGATACTTCTTTTTACACCCACAACGTCATTGCTGCTCTTCATTTTGGGCCGCGTCAAGACCTCCGTTCTGTTGACACTGCTAACCAGAGCTAATAGTGCAAGGTCAAATTTAACGGTATAGTAGGTTTGACTACCCACACCAGTGTTTAACCGTAAGACATGGCCTAACGCAGCGCGTTAAGGCATATACATGTACGCCTATATGCATATCACATTTCCCACAGACGATAATGGTAATTTTTCAAAGTTTTATCAAAGCTTAAAAGTTTTCAAAATTTAAAAAAATCCAAAACTTTACAGAACCTTTGTGAGGGCCATTGAGAATAAATTGCAGAAGAGGTTTGACGTAATTCGGAAGTGCTTTGTAGAAGTAGCGTTTTGAATTTTCACTCCCATGGGTTCCTGTGTTAATGAAAGTGACAAATATACGGTAAAATTCCAAAACTTGAAAATTTTAAGAACACGGAAAAAAAAGGTCTGGGGATATGGCGGATAGCTAGTTTCCCACAAGATTTGGCATTAATTGACTTGACGGTTTTGGAGAACGGCAGGGTTGGAGTTTTACTTAAGTCATCAATGTGAGAACGTGACTGGCTAAATGTATGACTTAAGTTAAAACTTAGAGCTAAGTATTTTCCAGAACGCCAGCCTTGAACCTCATGGACGACGACAAAGGTAACGACGACGATGGACGCCCGCATCATGACATAAGCTCTCTTGTCACGCACATCTAATAACTCAAAGTGAAATCTAAAAGTGCGGTAGACTCCCCCTCCCCCCATATTAGTGTTTAGCAGTAAAATATGGCAATATAGCATATAAAATTACAGTTCCATCCATTTTTTTTTTTTAATTTCTGGAAATCCAGAACTTACAGCACTTTTGTGAGGACCACGATGAAATAACTCGCTTCGAGTTGTGGCAGGAGTAGCGTTTAGTCGTTTTTGCTCCGATAGACCGCTGCCTTGAGGAAAGTGATACATATTCGGTACAATTTCAATTTGTCGACAAAAACACGGAAAATGGTGTGGAGATGTGCTGGATAGCTAGCTTTCCGCAAAATCTGTCATTGGTTATCTTGACGGTTTACGAGAAGCGGAGTTTTACAGACGACGGGCGACGGACCCCCTCGTCGTGACATGACCTCTGTTGACACCGTCAAGCCACGCTAAAAACTATATTATCAAATCAACGACAAGCTCCAGTTTTTCTATATGGACACCCTGTGTCAAATAGCTTTACTTCAAGTTTGACCGGTATATCCACCCGCCAGTACGTGTTAGTCCGACGAAGGCATGGTGATTCGGTGATGTTGTGTGACCTTTTGCACGTGTTGGTCGAGCATGTACGTGTAGTAGTATATGTGAGTATATTTAGTCACTGCTTCGACTGCACTGGCGTAACTGTGATAAAAACGTAGAATCCGATAATTTAAAAAGTTCACACGGTCCATGTCATTATGTTACATGGTTACAACGGTATTCGATATATATGGAATTGTAACATGCTTCAATCAGATTGTAATCCGAGCGCGAAAGCGTTATGATAAATCTTGCTACATCTTTTTTATCTACACTACACTAACAGTATAAAACCTATAAGGGCAGATAATAGGTTGTAGCTTTTATATTATTTAATATATTAAAGGCTGAAGAAGCTGTTAAAATTATACTCTAGGCAGTAGTTAGTAGTGTCCGAAGTAGTTTTTTAAGTATGGCCTAAGCAAGTGAAAAGCGTAAGGAGCAATCAAAGCAATAACGTCGCTAGAAAACCTCTCACATCAAATGTGACCGTTATGGGGTTGTATATGGGATTGCATACTGCAATTGCAATTACATTTATGTGACCTTTTTTGAGATTGTATACGGGATTGTAAAGACAGTTGCAATTTACATTATTGTGACCTATGACAGTGTATGTGGATTGTATCAACAATTGCAATTTACATTATGAGACTATAAGGGATTGCACAAAACAATTGCAATTTACATTAACGTGATCTTTTTTTGAGATTGTACAGATAGGATTGTACAGTTCAATTGCAATTTTATAACCTGTAAAGCCAATTTGCTGTACTACCATTTCTTATTATACCTCGTTCACCCCAGAACATTCCGCCTTCACTCACAGTTTATATGGAGTTTGCCCGCTAAAGATATCCATGAGAAATAAGCGAATTAACTTATGTCACATCTGGAATAATGCAATGTGTCGACCTTTGTCCAAATTATAAAATTAATTCGGGACTCTTGATGACTTCCACGGAGTTTTGTGACCTACACAGGTTACATTGTATATTCTGAGTTTTATACACAACCTACGTACATTGTGTTAATCTTTAATATATATAGCACTGCAGGCACATTTTATATTTTAACGCAGATTAAATGATAGATATATTAGGTGTTTCTGCTTCGCTTTCGCACCTGCAATATTTAAGGTTCGTTGTTACTGAATGGTCGTCACTTTCGGAAGTGAGACTATTTTAGCACACCTTATTATTAGGTATTTTATTAAATTTATAAGTGTAGGTAACTACGCTTTTTCGGCTGAAAGCGTTTAATGACTTCTGAAAGAATAGACTGAAATATGTGTATGATATACGAATTCAAAATGATTGTCCATGGTTCGCGCTAAATCAAATTTAAAAGCGTACTCTATATTATTACAAAAAAGTTCTTTTATGATACCGACTTCTCATACCGTCGCTACCTCAAAGCCAATATCGCCCCCTGGCACGATGTATATGCTCGGTCAAATATTTCAGTCACATATGTGAACGAATATAGTGATATACTTGGTCCGCACTACACCACCGGAAAACGGATAAGGGCAAAAATGTGATAGCGCTCATCAAATGATAAGCTTTATTTACTCTCCGTGATAACTGTAATCATGCTAAACGCCGCAAAGGCGCTTTTTGTCAGATAATTTGTCCGTCCGTAACGAAACTGCTGTTGAAAATGGTAAATGGACAAACGGTAAACGCTGAGTGAAAACTATAGCGTCATGAAATCAACTTTTTACATCTCCTTTACTATTTGTTCACTTTAGTCTAGCAGTTTGTTTGTATGCTTATGTAGTCATCATTCTAGTCATCGGGAAGCTATTGCTGGTGTTTAGATAAGTATCCCACAATTTTGTCTTAGGGTTTTGTATGGACACTTCCCCAGTTTTATCGGATTTTCGTCTTGTGCTACTGGTCACATAAACCTCTTCGAGGAAGCAACAGTGGCTATTATGAGTAGCACATTTCTAGCAATGTCCAAGACGATGCTGTATCGCACGAACAGTCGATAATTTTAAAACTTTAGCTCATTTGTTGCCACTTCAAAGGCTACATATTAAGAGCTGTATAGAGTATTCTAAAATATATTTGCAAATATACGAATGGTGTTACATGAGTAGTAACTGGAGAGTTTCCAGATTCACTTTAATTAATAAACGGAGAATCGTATTGAAACAAAATGAGACCTTAAAGGCCTTCTGGACCTAATGTTATTACTTTACAATCATGAGTTTTCTTACCAGCCCAATTAGCTTTCCACAGATGCGCGTGTGATTTGGTAGTTTTCATCCACGGAAACTGAAGGCTGCTCTTCGATGTTGGGCTTTCGTCAGCTGACGGTGTTTTAGGGGCCCCGGGGGCATTGCAGCCGTTACTGTTAGCACTGCTGTTGTGACTGTTGTTGTTATTGTTGTTGTCGCTAGAAGTCGATCGGTTGTCGCTTTTGACGGCTGGTGTAACCCCTCCGTCATCCCCTTGGGCCCCTTCCAGGACCAGTAAGTTGTGTTTGTGGGCCAGTCCCGGGGTTACGGCAAGCTTGGGGTGGTTCTGGTGTGCCGGGGGTGGCTGTGGGGGTGACGGCTGGGGGTGGCTGGGGGACGAGCTGTCTGAGGTATACATGTGGGACGACCAGGTTGACACGTCCACGGGGGACGTATGCGTGCCGTGGTTAATCCCTTGATCCTGTAGCATTCTGGATCCGACCCTCAATCCGTGTGTCTGGGTGACTGGATTATGGTGCACGCCCTCCAACTGATGGTACACCGCTCCCGGTATCATCCCAAGGGAGCTCGTCGTACTGACATGGGAAGCGTACGACGGCGGGAATGGCGTCCCAGTCATGGCCTGGTGGCCCTGAACACCTCCATGGCCGCTATCCTCCCCGCCCGGTCCGTGTCTGTAATGTCCCAGGCCGTCCTCCTCCAGCCCTATGTGATGACCGCTGTAGCCCAGTACGGCCCGACCCAGCCCCGAGCCCTTGTCGCCGCTATAAAGGCAGGCAGGCTGGGACGGCACCATATATTCCCGGCCGGCGTACAGCCCACCAGGGTAGTACGACTGGCCTCCGTCCCCCATCATCGTACACTGCTTTACCGGGGTCCTATCACCGCCTGGTCATACCGGACTCCTGGAGTATTCATGGGTTGAAAACTGCCTAAAAGGAAGTGTAAGAAACAGAAAACAAATTCTCTGAATATTTAGTGCCGTATTACCTGCATGGACAGGTAATAAATTATAGACGATAGAAATAAGTCCCGTCATAACTACATTGATATATAACATAACATCTTATACGTACTTACATTTGTAGCAAAAAAAAACCGCATTTCATGTGCTATGCGTATACCTCTATCTTTGAAACCATTATGCGTTTTAGCTACCACGCGCAATATAAAGTTCAGCAAAAGTGGATTGCCAAACATATCTGTTTATGAGCTTATGAGTACAACGTTCGTCGTTTATCGTGTTTATAAGGTACACATTCTTTATGTCAAAATCAGACATATCAGTCAAACATATCTCTTGATGAGTACAACGTTCGTCATTTATAAAGTACACATTCTTTATCTCAAAATCAGAAATATCAGCAACATTTTTGTTAGGCAGTCTATTTACCTCGATAAGAAAAAGATGCCAAACAACATCAACACTGTCCATGTGCTTCGCTCCTTTAACTTGCATTCACCCTTTTAAGCAGTTAAGTATCACCCAAAACACAAGCTTGTTTTCTTCTTATGCTGCATTCATCAGATCTGTATCCGTCTTGGGTAGTTTTGCTTGTAAACTACTGTTATGCGACCATCTCTGACATGGCTATAGGCTCACGATAACAGCAATGTTATCCCCCCTCTCTCCTAACTCCTCTAAGACCGTAAACTGTATCCAGCTGCAGTCTCGCCTACTGTGAGTGCCATCTCCAATAATCTGCTCTCCTCGCCTTAGTCACTGACACACATCCTTATATACCAATAACAGAGAAAGTAAACTTAAGCCAAATAATAAATTATCCCTCTTCTCCAGCCCCCACTCCACGCCTCCCTGGCGCTTCGTCTGCGGGACTGTCTGGCCGTCGACCAATCAGCGACAAGCCAAAGGCGAAGCCCGGGCTGACTGGTTGGTGGCTGAAATTACGAAGCTCAAGGATGTGACAATACAAATATATCGCTTCCGTTGAACTCGAGACATGGGATATAGCGGCCGCCAGAGCCCTATTACAGCTGCTGGGCTGCCCTTCTCGTCTTTATCAACCATTTTAGACGTCACATTAATCACTCTTGTGTCTGTCAAGAGGGGATGATGTGCTACTTTGATAACCCGGAGGGCGGATTGTGCGCCCGAAGGAGAGCTGAGGGTTCCTGAAAGCAATGTCACCCGTCGGACAATATTGGCCATCGCTCTACAAAGGCATCTCCTGGACGGGCGCAATAAAGTTTGGGGGAGGCTGGGCCGAGGAAGGCACTCGGAGCATTTCTGCGTTGTCCCAGCAGCTGCCAGCAATGCCACTTCCCGGAGACAGCCCCTCCTCCAGATCACCCGAAAACGTGTCCCTGCCTTTCCTGGCCAGGCCACACGATACCGCTCCACAAACTCAACCTTTTGTTCTCCTGTTGGCACTGAACATCCACCAACACGGCAAGCCGTTGCCCTGCCCTTGCCGCCATAACGGCATTCTCAGTTCTATTCCCTGTGAGTGTGTGGGTACCTTTTGCAGATGCCTTCGAATGGATTGGAATCCACTGATCCAGCACAACTGTGTCTCCGTGTAGTACTTGTTTCAAGACAGACACAGATGTTAGGGTTTCGTTGGCAGAAACGGGAGAAGGAACTTCCAAAATAGAAGGGTTTTAAGTTGTTAGGTGTATTTCACATTAATATCTAAGAATGAATTTAAGTTTACCGGACGACTCGGTTGATTTATTTGGTCAATGCATGTAGCCTCTTTGGTAACGTCTGTGGACCAAGCACATCCACCTGCAAATCTGTCATATATCGTGTCTCCGCAAAGCGTGTAACGACCAGTGAAGCAAACTGAGAAGGCACAAAAAGCTAGGTGAAGTTGCCAAACCGTCAGATTTTTTTTTCAGAGAAGAATTATTACGATGTGCTATTTACACGGCATCTTTGAGAGATAGCTCACACACAATGCCCTGGGGGCGTGTTCAACACAGATAGGCTTATCGTGGACACCCCCTAAACCCACTTGCACATGTCGATACTGATGGTATGATGGACGACAGTTTGTGAAAGCGGACTAGGGAAGAAAATGTGTTACAAATCTCGAACCCCTGACTTCATACGTTACCATAATTGTGACTGTTTGCTGCGTAACTTTTAAGTGGAATGTCACCATGCACTTTCACTTACAAATGACACACGTTTTTAAAGAATTCACACGTCTTTATGGCTTTATGGCTTTTATTCGTTTCCTGCTACGTGTGCCCCTTAGGGCTCTAATTGTGCTCGGCTTTATACGTTGCCATAATTTTAACTGTGTGCCGCGTAACTTTTAAGTGGAATGTCACCAGTTTCATTTACAAATAACAAGTTTTAAAAAAATCACACGTTTTTATAGCTTTATGGCTTTGTACTTTTCCTATAACGTGTGTCCATTAGGGGTCTAATTGTGTTCGGCGAGTGCTTTGCTAAATGAAGAATCGATTTCCCCAGGGGTTATGCATTGTGGTGTCATTTACTATCGAAACAAAACGTCGCCTGGCCACCTGGCGCATGCAGTCTGCCCAAAATTGAGCAGAATATTTCGCGGAGATTTGTTCTTGCGTAAAGATATAGCTAAAATTAGGATGTAGGTACGGATGTTCTAGCCATGTTTCAGCTACACTCGGTCACACCGCAGTTAAAAAGAATAGGTTTTCTGTGATACCAACGATTGACATGTCCTATATAATACTAAATTGTCCATTTTAGAACTATAGTTTGTTAGAAATGTCTTATTTTCAGAATGCTACATATTTGTTGCATTAGAAGCAAGGGAAGCTACATTTTCGTATGTTCACACTTACGATTCATAAGTAAGTAACATTTTATTTAACGTCGGTTAAATATTCAACAAAAACAGTAGCTAATGACTATTTTTCATACGAGGAAATACCATATTAGATACAGCTAAAAAACGGTATCTAATACATGTATCTGTATACATGTAATTACTGTTCCAATCGTAATTGCAAATTTATAACAGTTACCCGCGGAAAAGGAAGAGAATACAACCCAAATGACTTTGCATTGTTGAATTGTCGAACGAATTAACTATTTACTCTTGAATGGGCGGAAATTTGCCGGAGGAATGACTAGCTTGCAGTAAATGTTATAACATACGTCTACAATTTATAAGAGACACAGGACGCCTTATGCATGTTATGCAGAGCCATATGAAGTGGCTATTTGGCACTATATGGCACTTTAAAATTTTAACATAGGAGTTAATGGGACAATCCTAAAATGTGCAATATCTGGAAAAACGGCTGATCGTAGAGCGAAACGGACGAAAGAAAATTTGGGACTTGGGGGTACTACAGTGCACATAGGTAGGGTACTTTTTTGATGCCCATTTCCTTGACTTTGGTTTGGGGTCATTCGCTGCACTTTGTAAAATTTCCGATGTTAGATTTTCAAAAGGCTACTGCTCACACAGTTTTTCATTCAATTTCAACCAAACTTTATTGTATGTTGGTCATGAGGGAATTCAGGCTATTACTTTTTGGCCATCGGCCAAAATTTAAAGATTTTATGGCACTTTGAAATTTTTGTTAACACATGACCATATGGGGCTGGAAATTTCAAAATGCTACTCCTCCTACAGTTGTCATCCGATCTGAGCCAAACTTTATGCTAAGTAAGACAGTCATAGGAGAATGTAAATTTATGGATATTTTGGTATTTTATGGATATTTTTGATATTTTATATCTACAAAAATTAAAATGTTCTGGCACTTTGAAATTTTAATATGGGAGTTAATAGGAAACCTTAAAACGTGGAATATCTCGAAAACGGCTGATAATATCTCGATAACGGTTGGCAATGGCCATGACATATATATGCATTGTTATTAATGTTATCATTTATATTCACTATTCCATGGTTACAGCCTTAGGCTCCATTATCATCCAGGAATTTATATTCCAAAATAAAATACTACTACTACTACTACTACTACTACTACTACTACTACTACTACTACTACTACTACTACTACTACTACTACTACTACTAGAGCGAAACGGACGAAAATTTGGGTCTTGGGGTACCACAGTGTATCGATGTAGGGTACTTTTGATGCCCGATTCCTT
>JAAUYG010260981.1_pt1 | contig 25012 bp, 24 predicted proteins | sample 7278091 | NCBI WGS metagenome assembly JAAUYG01 (sample SAMN14350201, study PRJNA611818) | marine sediment metagenome | isolation source: surface marine sediment (0.6m) | place: French Polynesia: Moorea | collected 2018-08 | reverse complement strand
TCATCTTTAGATACGGTTCGTCCTGGTGCATCGGCCAAAAACATTGAAGTTATTACTTTACTTGAATCTAACATCTCTGAAGTAAATGCAGATGAAGAAAGACTGCAACAAATTTTTTGGAATTTATTAATTAATGCGATTAAATTTACCCCTATTGGTGGGAAGATAACAATAAGTTCGTCAAACAATACCAGCCCGATCTTTTGATTAGCGATATTTCCATGCCCAATGAAGATGGTTATGCTCTAATTCGACAAATACGCTAGAGCCAAAACGGTAATACTAATATTCCAGCGATCGCACCACAATAACACAATAAATCTTATTTTAGTAACATTAAATCGTATCAATTACAATATTTCTAAAAAAAACACAGATAAAAAGAGGAATAATATGTACTACATAAGCACACAAGTATTACTCCCAACCTCATACATTAAATCAGCCACGTCAAACAAAATATAATGACGCTACAAACAGTCAAGCAATCAACTAATTCTGAAGTTCTTTTAGGTAAATCTTTAGCCGAATTAACCACTTGGGTACAAGAGCAAGGACAACCAGCTTATAGAGGTAAGCAACTATATCAATGGTTATATCAAAAAGGAGCGCGATCGCTGTGGGATATTTCTGTATTTCCCAAAAAGTGGCGAAAAGAAATGGCAGACTATCCTATTGGACGCTCTACCATACATTATCGCAGTGTTGCCCCTGATAAAACTCGTAAGTATTTATTGCGTCTGGGGGATGGTTTAATTATTGAATCCGTTGGTATTCCTACTACTAAAAGATTAACAGTCTGTGTTTCTTCTCAGGTTGGTTGTCCGATGGATTGTGATTTCTGTGCTACAGGTAAAGGTGGTTTTACCCGCAATTTAAAGGCTCATGAAATTGTCGATCAGGTACTAACTGTACAGGAAGATTTTAAGCAGAGAGTTAGCAATGTGGTATTTATGGGTATGGGAGAGCCGATGGCAAATATCACAGAAGTTCTAGCTGCGGTTAAATCTTTGAATCAAGATGTTGGTATTGGAGCGCGATCTCTTACAGTATCTACAGTAGGAATTCCTGGCAAAATTCAGCAGTTAGCCCAACATCAACTACAAATTGTACTGGCGGTAAGTCTTCATGCTTCTAATCAAGCTCTGCGAGAACAGTTAATCCCTAGTGCCAAAAAATATACTTTAAATAATTTACTGGATGAATGCCGAGATTATGTCCAAGTTACAGGTAGAAGAGTAACTTTTGAATATGTTTTGTTAGCGGGAGTTAACGATCTAGCCGAAAATGCGCGGGAGTTAGCTCAATGCTTAAGAGGGTTTCAAACTCATGTAAATCTTATTCCCTATAATCCTATTTCAGAAGCTGATTATCAAAGACCAAATAAAAATCGAATCCAAGTATTTACTAATATTTTAGAAGAAGCAAACATAGCTGTCAGCGTGCGTTATTCCCGTGGTTTAGAAGCAGATGCAGCTTGCGGACAACTAAGAGCTTCAAAAATTTAAGCAGACCCAGAAGAAACTAGAGAATTACTGTTGATGCCTGGAGCATAAGCCTCAATTACTTTACCTGTTTTAGCGCATTGTACTAATAAATAGTCACAGCTATAACAAGCAGTTCGTTGAATAGAATTATCAACAATAGTTCTGGTAGCGCGATCGCCACAGTTTGGGCAGTGAATTGTTTGTGTTCTAATCATTTTGATATAACAAAGTTTTAAAATTTGGCAATCAAGTCATCAAATCGATAAATCGATTGAAGCTTAATTATTAATCTTATTAGCTACTATCATAAGCTCTGTTTAAATATTACTTGTATTTCTTTATATAGATTTTATCTAAAAAAATTGATCCCTATCTATAAAAAGACTTAATTGAGCAATATATTCTCTAAGCTAAATATTATTTATATATCTTAATAATCAAGTAGTTAGGTAACCAATAATTAGGACAACAAAATGTTTGCCAATAAATCAAGATTTTAAAAATGGATAAATCAGTTTTACAATTTTTGATAGTATCGAGATTTAATTCTAGAAAACAATTATTTTGCTTTTTGTAGCGATAACCTATGCAAGTTGAATGGCAAACGGCTAAAACTTACGAAGATATTTTTTATCAAAAATGGAATGGCATCGCCAAAATTACAATTAATCGTCCCCATAAACGCAATGCTTTCCGCCCGAAAACTGTATTTGAAATGTATGATGCTTTTGTGGACGCTCGTGAAGATAACACTATTGGCGTAGTCTTGTTAACAGGTGCAGGACCTCATACAGATGGTAAATATGCTTTTTGTGCAGGTGGAGATCAAAGTATTAGGGGGAAAGCTGGATATATAGATGATCGGGGAACACCCAGATTAAATGTTTTAGATTTACAGCGTTTGATTCGTTCACTGCCTAAAGTAACTATTGCCCTGGTAGCTGGGTATGCAATTGGCGGAGGTCATGTGCTTCATGTATTGTGTGATTTAACTATTGCCGCAGATAATGCCATTTTTGGACAGACGGGCCCAAAAGTAGGCAGTTTTGATGGTGGATTTGGTTCTAGCTATCTAGCTCGAATTGTGGGACAAAAAAAAGCCCGAGAGATTTGGTTTCTCTGTCGGCAATATAATGCCACTGAAGCCTTAGAAATGGGATTAGTCAATTGCGTTGTGCCAATAGATCAATTAGAAGCCGAAGGAGTCAAGTGGTCGCAAGAAATCTTGGAAAAAAGCCCAATTGCTATTCGCTGTCTCAAAGCCGCATTTAATGCCGACTGTGATGGACAAGCAGGTTTGCAAGAATTAGCTGGCAATGCCACCATGCTTTACTACATGACGGAAGAAGGAGCAGAAGGAAAACAAGCTTTTTTAGAAAAACGTTCCCCAAATTTTCAGCAGTATCCTTGGTTACCTTGAACAACACATATTTTTTGATCTGTTAATCAAGTTAATTGATTCCTAAATAAAACGCGCTCCTGAAATATCGGGACCGCGTTTTATACTAATAAGTTAGATTTAATCGTTTTTATTTAACAAATTTAGAAAAATAGAGTAAAGCTATTATCTCAGTAGTTTAATCTGGGATAATTTACTGTCATTTATTAGAAACTGTTGCTGGATAACTATCATCTACATGGAGCTCAGATACCTTAGAAGGCAATTGAGTAGGGGATTGTAACGAAATTGCAGTTTCTAAGTGAAAAATATCTTCTAATTTTTTTAAAGTTGTTTCAAAGGGAGAAGATGCTAATGCACAAGCTTTCCAACTGCTTTGGACTGGTACACCTAACATTTGGCAAGAACCTCCCCTTCGTCCCTCTGGCTTATAAAAGCGACAGTAGCGACAGGCAGAAGTTGAAAAATTGATTTCTTTCATTAGGTTTTTTTTTTAGGATCGGCTTTATTCCATTCCGTTATTCCTATTTTGCTCTTTCTTCATAAACCTGTTTATCCAATTCAAGTTATTATCTGGTATGGCTTTAAGTGATCCCCAGCTAGGATAAATCTTTCACATTCTCTTTATAATTGAGTAATGAATAGACACAAGAGGGTGAAAAAATGGTATCAAAAATAACTTTTACCCAAGTAGTTTTATGGAGCCAAATGGAGAAAAATATATAGGGATCATTGATAAAATAACTGACTAGCTCTGAAAACGATGTTTATTTTGACTCGGGAAAAGTTGGAGGGCGGTATTCCTGAGACCATTTCTGAGCAATACAAAGATAACATAAACTCCAACGTTCTATTTCTCCTCTTGGTGTTGGAGAGCCACAGTTAGGACAAGCTGAAAAAGAGGATGAGTTCTGTTTGACAGTTTTTAGCCAACTCTCCGCTGCTGCCTTTGCTTGTGTGACTGGGGATGATTTTTGTGGAGATTTCTGAGAATTATTTTGAACCTTTTTATCCACAATCTTTGGAGCTGTAAGATTAATTTTAGATTTTTGCTTGTTGCTAATGTTGAATAGAGTTTGCTCCGTGTTACTTTGCTGACTTTTTTGATGCCACTGAGAAGATGAGAAGCGAATATCTTTTAAAGCAAAAGGCAATTGATTATTGAGTTTTTTGAGCAGAGTATATCTTTGAAAAGAAAGCTCCTGCGCTCTGGCAGCACTAGAAGTAGCAACCCAAAGAACCTGTCGAGTAATATGAAGAGGACGAGTATGCTGAGCCGTATTTTGACTAACGGTGTTGTGCCAGCATTTTAATAGTTGACGATACTCACGATATTTTTCCCAGCCTGGTTGTTGTTCAAGTTGGGCAAGAATTTGTTCTATAGAGTTAAAAAACAAGGTAGTTATTTAATAATTTCAGTAATAATTTAAGAAAAAATAACATAAAATTATTGGCTGATAATTCCTGACCACTGAACTTTTTTTTCGCCAGTGCGCCGATAAGAAAAAAGAAGATCGCTTTGTTGATAGGTACAAAAAGGAGCGATCGCTATATGTTCTGAATTGATGCCTAATTGTTCTAGTTGAATTTGATTAACCCTTGGTACATTTAGCCGGGCTTTGCCTGAGAGATCGTCGTCTAAAATTGGTGTGTCAGGTAACTGTTTTAATGCCTTAAGTATTTCTGCCTCAGTGTAGTTTGTAGAATTGGCGACAATAGTTTTTCCGACATCTACTGCTACATTTTCGTCTACCTGATACACTTCTCCTGCGATCGCAGGTCCCATGGCAATACGTAAGTCTTGTTTCTTGCTACCAAATTCAAGTAATCTAGCGATCGCTTGGGGAACAATTTTATGAGCCGTGCCACGCCAACCAGCATGAATAGCACAGACTCTTCCTGTCGCTAGATCTCCAATTAATATAGGAGTACAGTCGGCACTAGCCACCCAAACCGATTGTTGTTCTCGATCGCTAATAATACCGTCAGCATCAGGGAAAGTATCAGTTAAATTTTGTGACTGAATAACAGTATCTATTTCCTTGGGTGTTATTACCGAATTTCCATGTACTTGTTTAACTCGATAGACAACGGCTTCGGGTTGCAAAATTAAAGTTAGATCTTCTGGAGTACGGGGATAAAATTGCCTAGTAAAAAATCCATGTTGCCAAACTGATAATAGATTACAAGTCAGGTAAGAATAATCCTGCCAAGTCTGCCATTGCCAAATGTGGTTAATATTTTTGGAGTCAGACACAAAAAAAAATAAGAATATAAGAATCTAAGTTTCAGCAAAAATCGTTCAGATATCTCTCTAAAAAATATCAAAAGATTGATATCCAGACTGTTACACTTCAATCAAATATTAAAGATTTAAAGCAAGATTAAGAGCTTAGCTCTTAATCTATCTGATGATATCTGAACGAACTAAGCTTCTGTCAAGACGATGAAGAAGAACAGTAATAATTTTAGTTGGAAACAACTGCGACAAACTGCTTGGTTGCCGATTCATATCTCCAAGCCACTCCTTCAGGATCTTTGCTTTGACTCCACTCTTCAAAATCTGGGTCAGATTTGCGTCTGCCAACAGTACTAGAATTTAAATCGAGACGTTTTGCTAGTTCTGCTTGAATCAATGATTGACCAGCATCAATAGAAGTAGCATTATTGCTAGTTGAATTTTCGGTCTCAGATTCAGTTTCAATAGTTGCAGTAGACTGAGTCGATTCTGTTTTAGTTAATTGAGTAACAGAAGACGATTCTTGGGAGTTTGTAACTTGGTTGTTTTCCTTGATCTGTTCTTGTTTTGCCAATTGGGCAATGCCTGTAACAGACAATTTGCTAGATTCTTTGGCAGCTAATTGATAGGAGTTGACAGCCACTTCTGGTTCACTATCATCAAAGATACTGCCCAAAGCACTAGCAGTAGGAAAATAGTAGACAACACCCTTGTCCTTAATAGTTTTAGGCTCAATGCCATATTCGTCGCTTTTACGAATCAAGAACATTTTAGCTGCTCTGGCGGTTAAGTTGGCTTTTATAGATAGGTCTACTGGAGTTAGATAGCCCCGATTTTCTTTAACCAATTGATTAAAGTAGGGGTTGATTTCTCCACACCATTTTTGCCATTGGTAATTTTGCCAAATTTTAACAGCTACGATCAATGCTACTAGTAACAGTAAGAAAGGCCATAGCTTATACAAAATCACAAAACTGATAGCAAAAGGCAGAAGGAGAACCAAAATTCTACCTGAACCATTATCTAGTACTTTTCCAGTCATAGTTGTGGTTGCAATTGCGAAGATTTACAAGTTGCAAGATTGTCTTGCATAATTCATATGATTGCAATATTAAGTCAAATCACGTTGCAAAGCACGCAACTAATGCAAAGATTCACAACAATTGCCTAAACTGTTGCCATAAGGTTGGATAAGTCAAGACGTTGCAACATTGCTTTACGTGCTGCAACAGCTAAAGAATCCTCTAGAGAGGCTAAAGCAATTTCTTGCTGATATTTTTTTTGCAAGGCTTTTTGAATTAGCCAATCAGCAATAAAAGGATTTTTTGGTAATAAAGGACCATGAGAGTATGTGGCGATCGCATTTTGATAAAAAGCTCCTGCGCTTTGATCTTCACCGTTGTTGCCATATCCTTTAATTACTTTACCCAGAGGTTGCACATCATTTAAGTAGGTTCTGCCGCCATGATTTTCAAAGCCAATGACAATGGGTTTTTCACCTAACATTGCTGCTAACTCTGAGGCTATTGGAGTAGCAGTAATTTCAAACACCAAATTGCCAATACAGCGTTGCGCCTCAATCCCTGGGTGCTGGCTAACCATATCTAATAAACCTAAGCCTTCAATTCTTTTGCCTAATGCTGGTTCGTAGTAGTGTCCCAGCAGTTGCGGTGAACCACAGGTAAATACTCCTGGTGTTCCTTGGTCTAATTTTTCTTGGAGAACTTGGGCTTTTTTTCCCTGTAAGTCGCGCATCACAATTTCTTGTTGACGGTCTTGCGCTCCTCCACCGACAATTAAATCTACCTGGTTAAATTGCTCAACTTCAGTTTCTCTTTTGAGGGGAATAATTTCTACTTCTATTGCGCGCCATTGACATCGCCGCTGGAGACAAATAACGTTTCCGCGATCGCCATAAGTACTCATTAGTGTTGGATAAAGCCAACCGATTGCAATTTTCATCTGATGGTGATAGTTAAAGTTAAAGAATAGCAAAACAAAAATTAATCACCATAACTAAATTGATTTTGAAGAAATTGTTAAAAATGGCTAAACTAGATGATTAGAGTGTTGGCAAATCAACAAAAATTGTCATTGTTAGTAGATTTATTTGATATCTACAAAACCAGCATTTAATTTAGTTGAGTTATTAGGATTTATTGGAATGACTGCCACCCCCAGTGTAACTAAAGAAAAAGCGGGTCAGACTATCAAGGAACATTATCCCAACTACAAGATAATTGTTTTGAATGATGACTTTAACACGTTTCAGCACGTCATAGAATGTTTAATGAAATATATTCCTGGAATGAATGGCGATCTAGCTAGAGAACTAACCGAACAAATTCACTATCAAGGACAGGCTTTAGTTTGGGTTGGGCCACAAGAACAAGCAGAATTATATCATCAACAGTTGAGACGTGCTGGATTAACTATGGCACCATTAGAAAAAGCCTAACCGTAAAAGCAAGAAGTATGAGGAAAAATAGGTATGTCTTCTGATGGTCGATTAGTCTGGAATCATTCTACTCATCTTCCTGGTTTAATTCCTATATTAGAGAAACTGATTAAGTGTGAGGGAATTACTACCGTTACTCCAGGCAGAATCAAAAACACCAGAAGTCATATACCTAAAATGAAGTTGCGAGTTTCTGTTCCCATTCGGGGTGGTTATAAGGTTATTGCCCGTCAGGGTAAAACAGTGCAGGAGGTTTTTGTCTTGACTATCTTAGAACAAGCTCAATTAGAACAAGCGATCGCCGATTTACTCTAATCAATCCCTTATTTAATTTAAACTTGAGCCATATCTTTAAAGTTAATTTTTAGATAGTCATCCTCCATCTTCGCCCCTGATGGTTCAAGTGCTGCCAAAGCCTGAGGTAGCACTAAATTACGACGATGATTACCAATTCTAACGTTTAATTCATCACCAGTTTTATTTAACTGAATCTGTTCTTTAGGAATTCCTGGCAAGTATAAATGTAGACTATAATTCCCTTGCTCTTGGATTACCTTAATCGTGCTTTCTTTATAGTAAACCTGGGTAGGATCTTCATCTTTATATAAGATTTCTTTAAGTTGTTCTAAGGCTTCCATGCCACACATCTCTGTGGGAAAGAGGGGAGCTTCTTTAACAGGTAACGGATGAAAATTATCATAAATTTCTTGCTTGTAAACATTCTGATTTTCTTTCCAACGTTGAAAGAAAGGATCGTTAACTTCGTTAGGAATTACCCGATTAGCTACTACTAAATCTGTGGCAACATTATATAAACTAAGATAAGCATGGGCGCGTAAGGATTCTTTAATGACCATTTTTTCAGGGTTCATCACCAAACGTACCGAAGTCTTCGTATTATCTGTTAAAACCTTTTCTAAAGCTTCTATTTGCTCATAAAATTCATAAGGAGCATCCATCACTTCGTTGTCAGGTAGTGAAAAACCAGCAATGGGTTTAAATAATGGTTCAACTAAGGGGCGTAATGCTGCTGACATTCCTTGAAGCGGTTTATAAAAACGTCTCATGTACCAGCCACCAACTTCAGGCAGACTCAATAGTCTTAAAGCTGTGCCTGTAGGGGCAGAATCAATAATTAAAATATCAAAGTCACCTTCATCATAGTGACGCTTCATTCTCACCAAACCAAAGATTTCATCCATTCCTGGCAAAATTGCCAACTCTTCAGCTTGAACTCCATCTAAACCTCTAGCCTGTAAAACTTGAGTAATATAACGCTTAACTGCTCCCCAGTTACCTTCTAATTCCCTTAGTGCATCAAGCTCTGCTCCCCAAAGATTAGGACGCACCTGTTGCGGATCGTGTCCCAATTCAATGTCAAAACTGTCTGCCAAAGAGTGTGCAGGATCGGTACTGAGTACCAAGGTTTTATAACCCAACTCCGCACAGCGCAAACCAGTAGCGGCAGCAACGGAAGTTTTTCCTACTCCACCCTTGCCAGTCATTAAAATTACACGCATAGAAAATTTAAATCCTAAATAAAATATATTTACATTACTTAACTTTATTATTGTGACGCTTTTTGAGCCTAAAAGAAATTCTGGCGCAAAACATTCCAGGGAGAAATATGCCAGCGATCGATATGAGAGACAATTAAATTCTCATCGCTTATTTTCAATTCACTCCAGCCAGGAATAGATAAGCGTGGTTTCCAGGGTAGAGGCGGAGTCATATTCAGTGTCCACTCAGTTTTAATAGTGTTCTCGTTTCTGGTTATTTCCTGGAGTTCCATCTCAATATCGCTAAAAAAGTTACTCAGAAAGCCGATCATCTTTTGATAGCGTTTAACTCCGTAGAATTCATTCAAAGGATCTTTAAAATAAACATCTGGGGCATAGATCTCAAAAGTTTGATTTTCAGGAAATCTCTGATAATCTGCTTTTAAGATTGCTAAAAGATCCTTTGGTTGTTGATGGTTGATGGCTGATACTTGATTATTCATAAGCTTTGTTTCTTGCTTACCACAGATGATTTCGAGCAACTTTGTGAAGATCAAAATAAACTAATATTCAAAAGCTAACAGCTAACACAGCAAATTTTCTCTCAATCAAAAGTGGAAAGATCATTAAACTTCAACCTCAGACCATAAACGCTCTAGCTGGGACTTCCAAGCCGCTAAAAATTGTTCTCGTTGGGCGGGATCTTGATCTATACCTCCCATAATTCCTTCTTGGTAAAATCGATCTATGGTTTGATAGGTAGATTCTAAGCTCTGCCCTTGGGTCTTTGCAGCTTTGACAATTTGAATAATTTGCTTCTCAATTAATTGATTAAAAGGTCGGGACAAACCTTTTTCTACTAGAGCAACTAAAGATGCGATCGCACTTTGAAAATCCTCTGTGGTTAGACTTTCTAAACGATGATGGAATACTCCCCACAAGACATTTTGATTGAGGGCATAGCGTACTTGTTGGGTAACATCAAAATTATCCTCTAATAACTGAGGGAGCAAAGACTTGGCTTCGTTAGCCGTAGCAATGGGGCTTAATAATCTGATCCAAGAATGATCTTCTGAGAGGATAATCAGCAAATGTATCTGAGAGTTCTTAATTTGCCAAGCTTCTTCTACATCGTGTTTGATGTCTTCAACGTCAAACAGTTGGTTTAAAATCAGCGAAATATTTTCTAAATTCATACTTTTAGAATGAAAAATTTCAATTTTGTAGTGGTCAATTTAACAATAGTTTAATAGTTTTTAACATTAGGGTTGTCTGTAATTTTATATATTCTCTGAAGTTTTTCTTAAAGGTGAAAAAATTGCACTCCAAAAACGGCACCCAAATGCGATCGCTATTTCAGTTAGATTACGAGTCTTATTTGATTCACTGTGGTTGGATGGAATACGCTCTTAGATTAGCCCAAACAGCAGGATCTTTAGGGGAAATACCCGTTGGCGCAGTAATTGTCGATGCCCAAGGTAACTTGCTGGCTGAGGCAGCTAATCGCAAGGAAAGAGAGCAAGATGCTACTGCTCACGCTGAAATTTTGGCAATTCGCGCTGCGAATAAAGTCAAACAAAGTTGGTATCTAAAAAACTGTACTCTTTATGTCACTCTTGAACCCTGTCCAATGTGTGCTGGGGCAATTATTCACTCTCGCTTGAGTTTACTGGTTTATGGTGCTGATGAGCCAAAAACAGGAGCAATTCGTACTGTTACCAATTTGCCTGATAGCTCTTGTTCTAATCATCGACTACAGGTAATAGCTGGCATCAAAGAAACATCATGTCGTCAACAATTACAGACGTGGTTTAGTCATCATAGAAATAGCTAAAAATTAAGATATTTGAGTTGTTGTTTAACGCAGCTTTATAAAAGTTAACTAAATTATAAATTGAAGCTCGATCAATATGTATATTGATGATTTCATGCATAAAACACAGTGAAATCAGTTAAGTTCATTGTCTTGTTAAGAGAGTAAGCGATCGCTATAAAAGGAAGGTCTCAGTATATTTATTCAAAAATATGTTAGTATCCTTACTATGTAAACAGTATTTTCGTTTTGTTTACAACCCTCTAAGACTATATCAGGGAGTCGTAGTCAAAGTCTGTAGATATTGACTCTTGCCCTACTCCCTAAATTAATTTGACCTCTTAATGAGGGTAGATTTGTGAATCTGACCCTCGTTATTTTTTGAGTAATTCTTAATTCAAAAACTTGGTTATTAAAGCAAGTTGGCATTGTAAACTCATCTTATTATGATATAAATATCTTTGTTTCTCTGCAATTGAGATGATTGAATAGAAAAGGCAAAAAAGTTAATTACTTAGAATTTAATGTGTCGACTATTAGGCTATCTCGGTTCTTCGATTCAACTAGACCGTATACTTATCAAGCCAGAACATTCTTTAATCGTTCAAAGCTATCAACCCCGTGAAATGACTGCGGGGTTATTAAATGCCGATGGTTTTGGTATTGGCTGGTATCATCCAGAGGAACAAAATCCACCATATATTTATAGAAATGTCTTACCAATTTGGAACGATGCCAACCTACCCCAGATAGGGCGTTACATCCAATCTAACTGCTTCTTGGGATATGTTCGTAGTGCTACTTCTAATCTTTCAGTAGATATAATTAACTGCCAGCCATTTGCTCAACAAAATCTTTTATTTGTTCATAATGGCTATATTGATGATTTTCGTAAAACTCTTTATCGACCAATCCGTAATAACTTAAGTGACTTTGCCTATCAACGCATAGAAGGGACTACCGACTCAGAACATATTTTTGCGCTGATAGTTAACGAGTTAGAAAAGAGCGATCGCCTTAGCTTACAACAAGCTTTGAGTAACACTATTATTCATTTAGCAAAACTATCTCAACCAGATGAGATTAACTTTTCTGCCAACATAGTTTTGAGTAATGGCAAAGAGTTAGCTGCCTGTCGTTATTCTAATCGCGAAGAAAGTCCTACCCTTTACTATATAAAAGACAACTCACTTTATTCTGAGGCAGTAATTGTTGCTTCAGAACCTATGTTTGAGGGTAATTGGATTAGTTGTCCAGAAAAAAGCATTATTGGTGTAGGAGAAAATCTTGAAGTCAACGTCAATCTCATCTCGTAGAAAGTCTATTGCCATAGCACTAAAGCAGTGTCGCCAAAACACCCTAGATCTATTAGCTGAGGTCAACAACTCCATCTTTTTTAAGCAAGCTCACCCAGAATTTAGCCCGATTGGTTGGCATTTTGGTCACATTGCTTTTACCGAAGCTTATTGGATTTTAGAACATCTTGCTAGCTTATCGCCGATCTTTACTGAATACCATTGCTTGTTTGCTGCCGATGGAATACCAAAACAAGAACGTCAAAATCTGCCTACCATAGCAACTATTGAGAACTATTTAAGGATTGTTAGAAGCAAAACTTTAGGTTATTTGGAAATTGCCCCCATAGACAAGGAAGAACGTCTTTGGCAATGGCTAATTCAACACGAAAGCCAACACACTGAAACCATTAGTTTAATTTTACAACTTCACCAACAGCGCAATTATACGAATTCTGTAGTGGCTTTCGGTCAATCAAAATCCAGCTTAAGTTTAGAAAATCAAGCTAATACCTTACCCGATCAGTATAGCGAGATGGTGCGGGTCAAAGCAGGAGAGTTTGTCATGGGTAGCGATGCTCTTGAGGCTCAAGACAATGAACGTCCTGCTCATAAAATACATTTAAATACTTATTGGATCGATCGCTATCCTGTCACCTGTGGACAGTATTATCAGTTTATGGCTTCTGGGGGTTATCAACAGCGTCAATATTGGTCAGAAGTGGGTTGGCAATGGTTACAACAAAATCCTGTTTCTCAGCCTTTATATTGGTCAGATTCTTCAGATTGGATAGATCATCCTGTATGCGGTGTCAGCTATTACGAAGCAGAAGCTTATGCTAAGTTTACTGGCAAAAGATTACCTACAGAAGCCGAATGGGCAAAAGCAGCTATGGATGCGTCTCGACACTGCAATCACGATCGCCTGATTGGGCATACTAGTCCAGTGACGGCTTATTCAGACCAAAGCATCTATGGTTGTCAAGATATGTTGGGTAATGTTTGGGAATGGACAGCCTCCTGGTTTGATAGTTATCCAGGATTTAGTAGTTATCCTTATCCTGGCTATTCAGAAGTCTATTTTGACCATCAACATCGAGTCTTGCGAGGTGGAAGTTGGGCAACCAGTAGCGCGATTTTAAGACCTACTTTCCGCAACTGGTATCATCCAGGAGTAAGGCAGATTATTGCTGGCTTTCGGTGTGCTAAAGATTAGAAAAATTATGTTTGAATTAGAGCATCAGGAAGTAGACTCCATTCATTCCAAGAACCATCGTAATTTTTGACCTGGGGATAGCCTAGTAAATATTTTAAAATGAACCAAGTATGGGCAGAACGTCCACCTACAGCACAGTAAGGAATAATCAATTTGTCAGGAGTAATGCCTAAATCCCTATAAATTTTTTGTAGTTGGCTAACAGATTTAAATGTACCGTCTTCATTGTGAGCTAGTTCATAATCAAGGTTAATTGCACCTGGGATATGTCCTGCTCGTTCATTTTCTTGAGGTGGTTCTTGTAGATATATTTCCCCCTGATATTCTTGGGGTGTGCGAACATCAAGTAAAATGCGATTGCTTCTAGCAGTGCGCGGAGCGCAATCGCTTTGCTTAATGGATTTTTTTACTTCTGCCGAAGAAACTTTTAAGGTATTGTCTATAGCTTTAATGCAATAATTAGTTGGGGTGACAACTGTTGACTCGGTAGTTAAAGGTAGACCGTCTTGTTGCCATTTAGGACGACCTCCATTAAGAATTCTCACATCTTGATGTCCCAAAATCTTGAGTAACCAAAAAATAAAACCAGAAGTAGCAGCAGAGCTTCCGTGAACTGCAATTACAGTAGTGTCATTGGTAATACCAGAATCAGACAGCAATTTCTCCATGACGGTTGGGTCAAAATTAGTACCAAAATTCGATAATAATGGAGCAAAAACTGACCAAAAAATTGTCCCTGGCAGATGACCAGCATCATAAGAATTACGATCTAAATCCATTTCAATGATGCGGACGTTAGGATCATCTAGATGTTCAACTAACCATTGAGTATCTACCAGAGTTTCGGGGTATGCATAGTTCAACATGATATTTAATTGGTCTGTAGTTCAACTATGGCTATCATAAAAGTCAGATTTATTATCGGTATAGTCCCCGAAAGAGTACACTTGAGAACTTTGGCTAATCATCATGACAAATTCTTTACCAGCTTTATTTCAAGCGATAGCCCAAGCCAATTGTGAACAAGATCTTCAACAACAAGTCATCCCTGAGATTGGCAAATATTTTGCAGCCAAACGCTATAGGCTATTTTTTATAGACCAACTTCCGCAAAAAATGTCAAGCTTATTTAAACGAGCTTTATCCCTAGAACATAATCCTGTTTTGCGATATATCTTTGAACATCATGCGCCAGTCCATGAAGAAGCTTTATTAAAAACATCCGAGTGGAAAATTATCTGTCCCCGTTTAGATCATACTCATGTAATGGCAGGGCCAATTGTGGCTAATGGTAGCTTAATTGGAGGATTAGGGGTAACACGCGATCGCCATGGAGCAGCTTTCAATCAACAAAACATCATCGACATGGGTGCTTTGTGTTTACATTTATCAACCTGCCTAGTCAAAATACGTTTACCAGAAAGAACATTTACTTCATCCAATATTAGACTGATTACTCCTCGCGAAATACAAATTGCTGAGTTGGTCGCTCAAGGATTAACCAACGCCGAAATCGGTAAAAATCTTTGGATCACAGAAAATTCAGTCAAACAAGCTTTAAAAAGAATGTTTCGTAAATTAAATGTATCTTCTCGCACGGAAATGGTTACTCAATTATTTCAATATACACCTCAGTTGACCCGTTCTTCTCCTTCAGATTGAGCAGTTTTGATTACAGGTAATCTTCTGTCAATTAATTAATGATCGGTAAAACTATTAAAATTCTCTCCCTTGTCCCCTTGTCTCCCTTGTCTTCCTTGTCCTGCCTTAACCCATCAATTCAAACAGAAGTAAGCTAGTAAATGAATCCAAGGGACTGTTAACTAATCGTAGTAATTTGTCTTGAATTTCAATAGTTTCAGGCAATCAGGTAGAATAACCAATAACTATAAAATTCAAAAAAGTTTTAAAGGAGATTTTCCATGGGTGGCGTAATTGCTTTTGTATTAATTATTGGCGTATATACAGGAATTGCTTTAGGTCTATACTTTGGTCTACGCAAATTTAAAATTATCTAGAAAATTATCTAGTCCGCTATAGATAAATTAAGATCGAGAAAGCATCGTCCTAGTTGATGGTGCTTTGTGTTTACTATTTGGTTTTGCAATCGCTAGAATACCTCAAAAGTGAAGGGTGTAAAACGCCCAGAGCGTCGCGATGAAAGCGACTTGGCTGCTCGGCAGCCTGCAGCTAAGAGCTTTTAGCTAGTTGACAAATAAGACACAACCTTGACTTGTCACCAATGGTCCAATGACCATAAAACGTCAAGAAATTAATTGAAATGACTATAATAATCTAGTTCTGCTGTTTAAGCGGCACAATGAATATAAGAGACTCAATCAATAACAGTAGCCATGATTATTGCGCCATGTTTTTGATTGAGGATAATTGAATCAGAGGTAAGCTAGATTGGACGAATCATATCAAGACTATATCAACCGAGTGGCCAGGTTAACGTTACCTAGTGCTTGTTCGATGCAACTACAAGCTATTCAAAAGTCTCCCAAATTTATCGACGGCAAAGTAACATCATTTCCTGGCTATAGTGTGATTACACCTCCTGCTGAGGAAGATACGAACAACAAAAATTTTTACAATCAAGTAAAGACTTTACAGCAACAACTGTCTCAACAATTAGAACCAGGTTTCTTCATTCCTTTATCATCTGACAGCTTCCATTTAACCATAGCCGATCTAATTTGGGATGATAGCTATCACCAAATAGTCGCAGCAAATCCTAATTTTGATCGGGAGTTACAACAACAGATTTTAGCTAGTTTTCAACAATATCGAGAGTCTAAATCAAACAATAAACCTCTGTCTTGGCAATTGTGGGGAGTTGTCACTAGACCAAGAGCTATTATGGCTTGTTTAGTACCGAAAGACCAGGAAAGCTATGAGTCAATAATTGAGTTACGTCGTTCTGTTTATCAAAATTCAGGATTGATTGCTTTGGGAATTGAACAACAATATGACTTAACTGCTCATTTTACTTTAGGATACTTTAATAATGTCCCCCCAAGTTTAAATCGCGATCGCCTTTGTATTGTTCTGTCCCAAATTAACGATCGTCTCGTCGAAAGTGAACTACCAGAATTTACTATCTACGAGGCGCAGTTACGTAAGTTTGAAAATATGATTCAATATAATCGTGAACCTGATTGGGCAACAGTTAAGTTTGGCGGATAGTTTTTAATTTTAAATTGATAGTTTAAATTGATAGATAGTGTCGAATAAAAAAGTAGAGCTACCCAGTAACTTAAACCATCCAATTGTTGAGCAAAGTTTTGCCATTATTGACCGTGAGGTTGAAAAACATCATCTTAGTCCTCCAGAATATGCGATCGCACGGCGAGTAATTCATGCTACGGCTGACTTTGAGTATCTTCAGCTATTGCGATTTAGTCCAAGTGCGATCGATTCTGGTATCGCTGCGATTAAACAAGGTGTACCAATTGTGACAGATGTAACCATGGTTAAACAGGGAATTCGCAACTTAGTTGGCAAAACCTTTAATAACCCAGTTGTTGCAGCAATTGACCAGGTACAGGCAGCTGCTCCAGGAAAAACCCGCACAGAAACAGGCTTACTTAAGTGCTGGGAGCAATATCCCCAAGCTATCTATGTAATTGGTAATGCACCCACCGCACTCCTCGCCCTTTGTCAGCAGCTATCACTTTCAGAAACTATTCCAGGATTAGTAATAGGTGTCCCCGTTGGCTTTGTTTCGGTAATTGAATCAAAAAAAGCCTTAGCAAAGTCAAATGTGCCGCAAATCTTAATTGAAGGACGAAAAGGAGGCTCTCCCGCAGCAGCCTCTATTGTGAATGCATTGCTAATTTTAGCGGCACAGGGGACAATCTAAATCAATAAATTAATAAATTAATAAATCAATAGATAATTATTCGCTTAAATCGTGATTTTCAATACTTTTTTCTAACTCTACATAAGGAACAAGCCAAACTACATCATAGGGGTGTAGAACCAAGAAAATCTTTTGCTGCTGAACTCTCCATCCTCTGTTCCCAATCAAATCGTACCAATAATTGTTATTCTCTGGAGAATTGCAGACAATTGACTTAGAGTTGTTTAATTTAAGTTCGGCTAGAGGAATTTCCAGTTGACAAACTTGGTTAGAAACATTGGTTACGGTCAGAAGATGTTCTTCGCAGTCAGGTGCAACTCTTAAAACAATAAAACATTTATCAGAAAGAGTCAGAATTTGTTGTTCTCCTTGAGGATGAAAAGCGCGCTGTCGGACTCGAATTTCTAGTAATTTCCCCAAAGCTTGAGTCAGTCGGGATAATTTAGAATTGGGTAATTTTAATTCCTCATCTAAAGAGCTTTCAGAAATTATCTGACGATTGATATCCCGTTTAGACTTGGTTTTAATTACCGTATCGACATCATTAGAAGTTCCAATCAAGCCGTGTAGATAAATGCCTGGTACACCTTTTAGTACTAAAGCCAAACTACGAGAAGCAACAAAACGCTTAATTTGAATAGGTAATGGCTCATTGCCACTATCTAAATTTAAAGCACTAAACCAAGTGGTATTAATTTCATAGGGTTCTTCTTTCCCTCCTGCTCCTGTACGATAGGAAACAAATGCACCATGTTCTCTGGCTCTACTAATTAAGTAATCTATATCTTTGGTTTCCAGAATATTTTTGACTCCCATTAAGCCGATACCATCATGAGTATCTAAAATATTGAGATAAGTACAGGCATTGGAGGGGAATTCTAATGTTTTTGCCCACTGAGCCAGAGCAGTAGTATCTTCGCGATAAAAAGTATGCAGCACTAAGGGAGGCAAAGCGAAATTATAGACCATTTGCGCTTCATCATGTCCGTCACCAAAATAAGCAATGTTTTGCTGGTGAGGAATATTAGTTTCTGTAATTAAAGCAACACCAGGGGCAATAACATCAAAAATATCGCGAAATAGTTTAATAGTTTCGTGAGTTTGTTTTAAATTTGCACAAGAAGTACCAGGAATTTGCCACAGGTAGGTAACAGCATCCAGACGAATCAAATCTGCTCCGCGACGAACATAAAGCAACAGGGTTTCAATCACCCATAACAATACTTTAGGACTACGATAGTTCAAATCGATTTGATCGGCAGAAAAAGTAGTCCAGACCCAGATTAATCCGTTTAGGCTTTGAAATTTAGTCAAAAGATCGCTAGTACGGGGACGCACCACCAGTTGACGATCTTCTGGACTCAATTCATCAGGAGAGCGATAGACAGTAGCAATATCTTTGTACTCAGGGTTGCCATTTAACAATTTTTGAAAAGCTTTACTTTTAGATGAAGTATGGTTACACACCGCATCAAACATCAGTTGATAAGAATCGCCAATTTTAGCAATATCCTGCCAAGAGCCTAATTTGGGATCTACCGTGCGAAAATCAGTTACAGAAAATCCTCGATCTGAAGAGTAAGGGAAAAAAGGCAAAATATGTAGCGTATTAATTGCTTTTTTAAAACCTGGTACTTGCTCCAAAATATGAACCAAACTTGCTAGAGGAGAAGATTTTTCACTGCGAAGAAGATCGCCATAGGTGATTAAAATAACATCTTGTTCTGTAAAGCGGTTAGCAGGAACAAAATCTCGTTCCGCTTCGATTCTGGCTAGTGGTTTATGAGCATAGTAAACTTTTAGAACGCGCTCCAACTCAGGCAAGAATTGTTTTGCCTCATCTTCCCCGTAGAGAAAACATAAGCGGTCAAAGATTTTATCGCGAGCTTTGCGGGGTATTTCTAATAGTGGTCGATCGTAATCTGGGTATTCGTAGTGACGAATTTTCGTCCAATGTTGTGATTCGGAGTTTTGAGCTTGTTCTTGGGATCTAACGCTAATTTTCTGACTAGCAACCATGCTTTTTCTTCGTTAACTATGACTTAACTAGATTTACATATAACTGACTTTAAAAATGCAATTTATCCTGTCTGAGATACAGATTTTGGCAAGATACTCTAGATTTAAATACAAACTAGAGACTAGAGATTTTTCACTAGACGTAAGTTTAACCTGCCTTTAATTCTTGTGTAATGACTTTCATATTATAATTTTTGTAATTTTTTGAAGAAACTTGAAGTCAAATGACCCATGAGGTACATTGTTGTTACTGACTTAGATGGAACGCTGTTAGACCATCAGACATACAAATATACTCCTGCATTAGATGCGATCGCCCAATTACATCAGCGGGACATCCCCATTATTCTTAACTCTAGTAAAACTCAAGCAGAAATCTCAGAAATTCGCCGAGAATTAAATAATCAAGAACCTTTTGTCTGTGAAAATGGTGGAGTTCTTTGTGGTATTAATTCTGAGGCAGATGTTGCTGAAAATACCCAAGAACTCAATAAAACTCATTTAGGAATACCAAGAGAGAGATTTCTTAATGATTTACGCTTAATTAAAGAAAAGCTGCAACTTTGCTATGAAGGATTTGCCGATGCTTCTGTAGAGGATGTTGTGGGATGGACAGGACTTAGTATCTTAGATGCCCAAAAAGCAATGCAGCGAGAAGCAAGCGAACCATTATTATGGCAGGACACAGATCTAGCCTTAAATAATTTTCAAAAAGAGTTGAAGAATTTAAAATTGCAGTGTATCAAAGGGGGTAGGTTCTATCATGTTATGGGTCTTTTTAATAAGGCAAGTTGTTTTCCAAAATTAAAAAAATACTATTCTCAAAGTTGGCAAGAAGATGTCGGGATTATTGCTTTAGGAGATAGCCCCAACGATTTACCGATGTTAGAGCAAGCTAATCACGCAATTGTAGTTCCCTCATCTAAGGGAGCTAATTTACAGCTTAATCATAGTTCGGTTTTTTTTGCTACTCAACCAGGCCCCTATGGCTGGCAAGAAGGAATTGAGTTTCTGTTGAACAGTATGGTCTTAAGCACAGAGTCAGTTTGAGCAATCTAGCAAAAAATTGTCATGCGATCGCTTCGATTTAATGCAGGTTCATAGAAAGAGTAAATGTTAATCTTATAATGCCATCCGTTCGATTCAGAGTTTTTGTCAGTTTTACTTTTTCTCAATTAGCTTCTCTTGCGCCCAATGCTTGCAAATTAGCTATTTGAGACTCTGTCAAACCACTAGCTTCTGTAATATTCATCCCTTCGTAGGGTCGAGGGACTATCAAAGTTTTGAGGCACTCACCAGTGTTGACATCCCAAAATTTAATAGTCCCGTCGGCACTACTACTGGCTAAAGTTTGTCCGTCGGGATTAAAGGCTATCGACCAAACCTGACTCGATTGTCTCTGCAAGGTTTTCAAGCACTTACCTTGTTTAACATTCCATAGTTTTATTGTTCGATCCTCATGGCCACTAGCTAAAGTTTGTCCGTCAGGACTAAAGGCTACTGACCAAACCTGACTCGATTGTCCCTGCAAGGTTTGGAGACATTGACCACTGTTAGAATTCCAAAGCCTGACGGTGCGATCGTAAGAACCACTGGCGAGAATTTGTCCATCGGGACTCCATGCCACCGATCTGACCCAATTGCTGTGACCTGGCAAGGTTTGGAGACATTGACCGCTGCTAGAATTCCAAAGTCTGACGGTGCGATCGTAAGAACCACTGGCGAGGATTTGTCCATCGGGACTCCATGCCACTGACCTAACCGAATTGTTATGACCCTGCAAGGTTTTAAGACATTGACCGCTGCTAGAATTCCAGAGCCTGACGGTGCGATCGCTACTGCCACTAGCTAATATTGGCTCCTTGGGACTCCATGCCACTGACCAAACCTGACTGGTATGTCCGAGCAAATTTTTCAAACACTTATCATTATGAGGATTCCAAAGCTTTACTGTTTGGTCATAAGAAGCACTGGCTAGGGTTGAGTGATCCGAACTCCAAGCAACAGACAAGACCCAGTTACTATGTCCTGATAGGGTGTTAAGCCATTTACCTTCACGGACATCCCACAGTCTTACTGTTTGGTCGGTACTACTGCTGGCAAGAATTTGTCCAGTCGGATTCCATGCTACTGAGGTTATCCAATTAGTATAACCCTGCAAGGTATTGAGGCACATACCCTCATCCCTATCCCAAAGCTTCACCGTTCGATCTTCACTGCCACTAGCTAATATTTGCTCTTTTGGACTCCATGCCACTGACCAGACCCATTTGATATGCCCGTGTAAGGTTTGGAGACATTGACCAGTATTAGGATGCCAAAGCTTTACTGTTTGGTCATGAGAGCCACTAGCGAGGGTTTTTCCATCGGGACTCCAAGCAACAGATAAGACCCATTTACTATGCCCTGACAGGGTGTTTCGGCACTTACCTTTACGGACATCCCAGAGCCTTATTGTTTGGTCATCACTGCCACTAGCTAAAGTTTTGCCGTCGGGACTCCATGTCAGGGATCTAACCCAATTGGTATGACCTGAGAAGGTGTTAAGACATTTACCGCCATTAGCGTCCCAAAGCTTTACTGTGCGATCGCTACTGCTACTGGCTAAAGTTGTTCCGTCAGGACTCCAAGCCACAGATAATACACAATTGGTATGACCTGAGAAGGTGTTAAGGCATCTACATTCATCGATATCCCAAAGCCTTACTGTTTGGTCATCACCACCACTAGCTAAAGTTTTGCCGTCAGGACTCCAGGCCACAGATAATATCCAGTTACTAGCTCCTGACAAAGTTTTAAGGCACTTACCTTCACCGAGATCCCAAAGCTTCACCGTACCATCGGTACTACTACTGGCTAGGGTTTTTCCATTCGGATTCCATGCTACCGAGCAAACCTGACTAGTATGTTCCTGCAAGCTCAAAAGCAAGCGATGAGTCGTAACTTGCCACAGGCGAATCTCTCCATTCACATCACCTGTCGCTAGAAATTGACCATCTGGACTGAAAGCTACGGCTAAAATACTGCCGAAGGTTTGAGTAAAAACAGACTTAGCCAGATCGCAGTAAGCAAAATTAACTCGCTGCAAATTCATTCCTTGAAGGTAAGCTTGCCAAATGGTCAGGTGAGAAAAGTCATAACCTATCAAATCAATTTGGAGATGACGGCAGAGATTAATCAGGTTGCCACCGCCGTAGCCAGATAATGGAGTTATTGTCGCTTTGAGAAACTCCAAAAGTTCCTGAAGTTTTTCTAAAAGGGCTTTTTTTCTCTTAAAGGTGGTGCGAATTTGCTCGGCGATGGGGGCTAAAATCAGTCTAACTTGACTTTCTCGAATATAGTCTTTGACGGTGGTTTTAAGCAAAGTATGGCTATAAAACAGAGGCAGGGAAGCAGGAGGACTTTTCAGAAGTAGGGAAGAACTTGCCTGTGTAATCTCACGGGTTACCTGGTCAATTATGCGATCGCTTACATACTCCATGACTACTGGCTGTTGAGTGTAACTACCAGCTTGTCTCTCAATTAGCGATCGCCAGCTCAGAGATTCTAGAGCTTCTAATATGTTGGCTTTAGATACCAGAGGAAAGATGTCATCAGCTAACTCGGAAATGGTTGTCCACTCGCGATTAATCGCTAACCAATACATAATGGTCTGTTCCAGAGAAAAGAGACGGTCAAACTGTTGGTCAAGAAGTCTTTGAATGCTGTTGAAAACAGTAACATCTTCAGCAAGAAATGCACCAATTTCTCCAGAGAATAAATCTTGAATAGAAGTAGCAACAATCTTCAGAGCCAAAGGATTGCAACCATAGCGAGCGCATAACTTGTGCTTTTGAGCTTCTGAACCAGATAGTCCTTTTGCTTCGAGTAAAGCTTTTGCTGTTGAGAGCGAACCCTTCAATTGTAAAGAGCGGACAGATAGCTCCATTCCTTCTAGAACAGCAACTTCAGCAGGTTTTTCGCGACTGGTGAGGATTAAGCAGCTAGAGTGGGCAGTTTCGCCGATTAATCGAAGCAGTTCACCATAGTTTTCATAACCAGAACGGTATTGACCTGCGCACTCGCCTGGAAGTAAAATCGTTTCCACATTGTCTAAAATTATCAGGCTGCGAGAGGAGCGCAAACACTTAAGGAGTAACTTGATTTCGGCTTGGGTTTCCTGCTCTTCTGATAAAAAAGAGATTAGATCCTTTAACAGGTTTTCTCGGGGAGGAGCGTTCCGTAAACTTCGCCAGATAACATACTCAAACTGGTTTTGAAGCTGTTGCGCTATTTTTACTGCCAAAGCAGTTTTGCCAATTCCCCCCATACCGAAGATACCCACCAGTCGGCAATGGTCAAACTGAATCCATTTTTCTAGGGTGGCTAATTTCTCAGTGCGACCATAGAATATTGACACATCAAGAGCTTCTCCCCAGTTTTGTTGGAGCGGAATTACTTGTTCGCTACGGATTTGGCTTTCTGAAGTTGGTTTAATGTAGTCACTAAGAGTGAGGGTTAGATTAAAAGCATCAAAGTAGTCCTCCAGCGATCGCTTGTCTACAGGAGCTTTGCGCCGACGTATCTTGGTAAGAGTATGGGGACTGAGTCCCGTTAATTCATTCAAGTCTTCTAGGGTGTAGCGGTGTCTTTTATTTACTTCCCTTTCTGATTGGGCTTGAGCCTCTTGGAGACGTTGCCAACCAACTGGAGAGAGAATGACTCCCCGTTTACGCTGCGATCGCTGGTGGAAGTTAGGCATAGTGAGATAGGGAAGTTGAGACAAACAAGCTCTGCTATATTTGCTTCTCTGTTTCTTTAATCTTAAATCCAATTGAGGCTTAAGTTGCCTTTTAATTAGCTCCCCAGATTTTTTAAGTCTCCAAAAGTTCTTGGGAACTAGCATTGGTAGTTTTAGGTGCTGTTAAGCCTAAGTTGCCGATTAAGTTGTCTGCTTAACTTCTCATCTTTCCTGGCAGGAACGAATTCAGCAGTTGCAAACTAAAGGTAGGCAAGATGAAATTCCATCCAGTGTTTTGACTTGACGACAGCACTCATCTTCTCAAAGCTCCCGTTTATTTAGTTCACTGTTACACAGATTATTCTTTTGTATAAAAGAGAAAAAGTTATGAAAGAAAAAGTCGATATTTTCCATAAATTGCATGAAGGAGAAATGTTTTTACTACCTAATGCATGGGATGCTGTTTCAGCACGAATTTATGCTTCTATGGGATTTAAGGCTATTGCGACATCGAGTGGTGCTATTGCATTTGTTCGCGGGTATGAAGACGGAGAGAACATTCCTTGGCAGGGACAACTCGAAGGAATAGGAAATATTGTCAATGCTGTGAAAATTCCAGTTAGTGCTGATATTGAATGCGGTTATGCCAATAATTTGGCGCAATTGGAAAACAATATTAATCAGTTGATAGATATTGGGGTAGTTGGTATTAATATCGAGGACTCCAACAAACAGGGTTGTAATGGTTTGAAATCAATTGAAGAGCAATCTGCTGTCATATTAAGGATTCGTCAAACAGCAGATGAGCGAAATTATCCATTGTTTATAAATGCCAGATCGGATGTATATGTTACGGAGGAGCATAATAACAATACCTTAGAAGAAATAATAAAACGTGCTTCTGCCTACAAAGAATGTGGCGCAAACAGTATTTTCCCCTTAGGTATATCGGATACTGGGCACATTAAGACACTTATTGATAAAACCGGTATTAAGGTAAGT